>TARA_B100000686_G_scaffold315679_1_pt1 | contig 39583 bp, 30 predicted proteins | sample TARA_B100000686 | Tara Oceans TARA_B100000686 (sample SAMEA2622733) | marine metagenome | biome: marine biome (ENVO:00000447); feature: marine epipelagic mixed layer (ENVO:xxxxxxxxx); material: "saline water (ENVO:00002010), including plankton (ENVO:xxxxxxxx)" | depth 150 m | reverse complement strand
TGCGGTTCTGTGAGAGGGATGAGGCGTAAGCCTCACCCTACTCGATATTGCCTGTCAAAAAAGGAGCCCAGCCTGTTTGCTGTGCTCTTCTTACAAAATTGTTAATAAATAACGAGAAGAGGGCTAAGTGCCTTTATGATAATGGGGTTCAAAAATAGGAGCTCATTATGATTGATTCAAGTTTTAGCATTGCCCAAGCTCGATGCGGTATTAAGCTAACAGTAAAAGCCTTACCAGAAGCCGGCTATTTGCAGCAGGCTCAAGCAGCTGTCACACCAGCTTCAAAAATTGCGCCTTTTGCTTCTATGTCATCCCCAGCTTCAAAGGCACAAAGTGCAGCACAGAGCTTTATTCCTAAAACAACATCTGCTGAAAAACTCGAGCCAGTTGACCTTAAGTCTTTAAGTGGTGAAGAGCTTGGTGATATTCGTAAGCTTGTGACTGATCTGCATAATGCATACAGCAAGGCTTCAAACTTAAGCTATATGAAAAAAACCGACTTACTCATTAATGCAATTCATAAAACCTTAAACCATTACGGTGTGCCAATTGATGGCATTCGAGTAAATTTCGGTGTTGCAGCTGATGGTGTGACAGGTAAAGGGTTAATGGGTAAGCAGGGTATTGAAGATATTCGCAGCCAAGTTGTTAATCAAAAAACAGCTGACACGAATACTTTGCAGAAAGTCTCATTTGTGTTTGATGGCCTTGCATCGGCATTTGAAGGCGCTGGTAAAAAGCAATCTCTCAATGAAAATACGGCAATCAAAGCGTTAAATCGAAGCATATTATTAAGTTAAGAACTGCTACTTTTCAGTATACTAAGGCTCTTCTCAGGGTCTTAGAGACGTTGCCTAGTATAAGGAAAGTAGCCGGGTATGGTACCAGAACAAATTTCTCGCAATTCTCATCAAGCAGGTAGCTCTAGTTTTAGTGCTCATCACCGCACTCAGGCGCTTAATCTGGAATCGTCACTTATACGCCCATCTTCAAGGCCATCACCACGCATTTATACAAGGCCTTCTCAAGGGCTGCGCCGTCGACAAATGTCTGAGCCACCAACTCATCGATTAAGCCATCAAATAACAACACGAACTGTACCTGCATTAATGAAAGGCTGGTTCAAGCAAAGTATGAAGTTGTTTCCCAGTTTAAGTTTTTTCTTTTTAGGGCGCTTTTCAAAGCAAGTGCAGCATGATTTTAGTAAAGCAAAACCTGATGATGCAAAATTAAAAGCATTGATGGCGGAGCCCTATCAACTTTTACAGCCATTGCATTGGTTTAAAAGCCAAGTTGCAGAAAAAAAACATATATCGAAAGCAGAAGCCTATGCACTCTTTGAAAAAAGTATTGTGCAACTTATTGATGTTTATAATATTTCTTCAAAAGATATTCAGTTTTATATGGGGTATAGCCCACAGGGTCGAAAAAAAGGACTCAATACAGAAGCTGGAATTAAACACCTTATTAAACAATTGCAAAAGAAAAATTTATCCAAAGCAGAAGTCAATGCCATAAGTTTAGTATTGCATGAAATTAAAAAGGAATATTTAGCTTTATTATCTGAGACAAAATTAAAGCCAAACCTAATTGATCAGCTTGGCTTATTTCCGCATGAATTTACAGGGGAGAGAGCTGTTGTTAAAAGTGTGCAATTTCAAAACCCCGTTGTCACAAAACCAGCTGAAAATTCACAGCAATTTAAATCAAATCTTGTAGCACTTGGCCGGCACCCAAGTTTTGATTTTGAAAAAGTTAAATTCTTAGATTTTAAAAATATATTAGAAGATGATAAAACACTTTTTTCTTTAACAGGGTTAGAAAAAAAATGGCTTTATGGCCAAGCAGTTGCTGCTGAACTACATAATGTGGATAAAGGGGTAGGTGCGGTTGTAACACCAATGCCGCATCTTGCATCTCGATTGCATAAACCAATTACATTAAAATCGCTTCAGAAAAAGTGTGACCTAGTAATTGCAGATACTTATTTTGCAAATCCAAAAATCATTTTACCTGATGAATATGCTGTGCATGTACTGCAAGAGAGTAAGCAATCTCTTTTAGCGCCTTTAGCCGAAACAAAAGGTTTATATGAGTTGCGACATAAGGCGCTTATGATGAAAGGCTATCACAGCCCTCATTTTGCAGCGAATGCACAAGAACTTGCTGGTCATATTTTTGAAAATACTCAGAGAGTCTGCGCCTTAGACTTGAACTATTCGATAGAGCAGAATATTGAAAAGAAGAATACATCAGAATATCTCAGTATTTTGCCACGCTCTCAGAGAGTAAATTGGCTGAGTATGAGTAGTGATGCTCTAGCTAATTCAGCTAAAAATAAAGGGCGGCAGGCTCCTCAACAAGATAATATGGCAAATATAGCCAAAATAGCTGAAAAATTATTTGTTGGTTTTTTTAATGCAAAAATTAGAGCTGAGTCACTTGGTCAGGCATTAGCAATCCACACTGACTTGGGTGCACCTAATGAGTTGCAACCATCTGAGTTAAAAGAAATTATCCTTGCAAATTTGCTTGCAGCAAAACTTGCAAAAGTTGATAAAGTTGTTTTTCATCAACCAGTTAGCCAAAAAATGCTGAATGAAATTTCAGAAAAATTAGATCAGTTTTTCCAATCTCAAAAAGCAATTAAGAGTTTTGAAAATATCACTTCGCTGGCAATTTTGATTGAAAAAAATATTCATTCAGTAAATTAAAAGGTTACGATTAATAAGCTAATAAGTTCTGAATAGACTTTTCTTATTCTCTTTTTTTATTATTAGATTTGCACTCTTGTGGCTTGATTTGTTTTCTTTTGCTAATCTTTTGATATGCGGTTAAATTCCCATTATTAGAGAGGCAACCATGTCATTATCAAAATCACTTTTAATCGAACAACTCGCTGCAAAGCGAAAGCAGATAGCTCTAAAGGATGTAGAGTCTGCGGTCAAAATTATTTTGGACGCAATGGTCGATACATTAGATCAAGGGCGTCGAGTCGAGGTGAGAGGTTTTGGTAGCTTCTCTCTTCATTATCACAAGCCTCGTACAGGTCGTAATCCTAAGACTGGTGATCCAGTTGAGTTAAAAGGGAAGTACGTACCTCACTTTAAACCAGGTAAAGAAATGCGCGAGCGTGTTAATGCATCAATGGCAGAATTTCCTCTAAGAGATTCATGATGTTGTATGGTATGCTGTGCCTTGTTAGATTACAGCGAGGCACACACCATGACTTCTTCTCAGCACTCTCCTCAAAATCAAAATTCCCAACCAACTCTACGCCCTTTTAATTCCATTGGAACCCCTTTTTCTGCAAGTGCAACTAAAGTATTGCTCTGTGGTTCTGGTGAGCTTGGAAAAGAAGTTGCAATTGAGCTTCAAAGGCTTGGCGTTGAAGTGATCGCTGTAGATCGATATGAAAATGCACCAGCCATGCAAGTTGCTGACCGCTCTCATGTTATTTCAATGTTAGATGGCGAAGCACTTCGCAATATCATTGAATCTGAAAAGCCTGATTATATTGTTCCTGAAATTGAAGCAATTGCGACAGACACGCTTGTTGAGCTTGAATCTGAAGGTTACCAAGTGATTCCATCTGCACGTGCAGCGAAGCTTACAATGAATCGCGAAGGTATTCGTCGTTTAGCGGCGGAGGATTTAGGCCTTACAACATCCCCATATGAATTCGCATCAAGTTTTGAAGAGTTTCAAGCAGCTGCCGCAAAGATAGGTTATCCAGCAGTTGTGAAGCCTATTATGAGCTCATCTGGCAAAGGTCAGTCAGTTGTACGATCTGAAGCTGACTTAGAAAAATCTTGGCAGTATGCACAAGAAGGTGGTCGCGCAGGTAAGGGCCGAGTCATTATTGAAGGTTTCGTTGAATTTGATTATGAAATCACCTTATTAACAGTTCGTACGCAAGATGATTGTTTATACTGTGAACCAATTGGTCACACGCAGGTTGACGGTGACTACAGAACATCTTGGCAGCCACAGCCAATGTCAGAAGCAGCACTTGCTTCTGCACAAGAGATGGCGAAGGCAGTGACATCTGCACTAGGTGGTCGTGGTATTTTTGGTGTAGAGTTATTTGTTAAAGGTGATACGGTTATCTTTAGTGAAGTATCTCCACGCCCACATGACACTGGGCTTGTTACATTGATTTCGCAAAACCTGTCTGAGTTTGCCTTGCATGCAAGAGCATTGCTTGGTTTACCTGTACCTGCAATTGAGCAGCGTGGACCTGCAGCATCTTCAGTTATTTTGGTAGAAGGGCAGTCCTCGAATATTCAGTACAAGGGCTTAGAAAAAGCACTTGCAGTACCAGGTACTGATTTACGTTTATTTGGTAAGCCAGAAATTCAAGGCAAGCGTCGTATGGGTGTTGCACTAGCAACTGGCGCTGATATTGATGAAGCGCTTGAGAAAGCGCAATTGGCCAGTGCAAGCATTGAAGTGATAATGGATTAATACCATTTCATTTAAAAAACGATAATGAGGGGATTGAGAATAGTAGTGTTACTCTTAAGAACTACTATTCTGCCTAGGTTTCTAACAAAGATATTTTATCGAAAGCGAGTACTTTCATGATTTCTAAAGTTCTATATGGCGCATTGTTTTTAGTTGTATTACTAGCTGCAATTGCATTTGGCGGTGAAAACAGCCAATTGGTTTCTCTTGATTTAGTGTTCTTTGCATTGCCACAAATGTCTCTATTTGTACTGGTGCTTGGCGCTATGGCAATCGGTATTCTTATTGGTTTAATTCCATCTTTAATCTTAGTGCCATATTTAAAGCTCAAAATGAATGCTATGAGTAACCGCGTCGATATGTTGGAACAGGCACCTGCACAAGAATGATATCAGGCTCTTTAGATTTAGAAGTTGGCATCTATGAAGCCATTCTGATTTTTTTGACCTTCCTTGTTGGTTGGGTAGGTGGTCGTGCCTATCAACGCAACAGTTTCCGAGTTTCTGAAAGAGGTTTGCCTCTTAAAGAATATTATAAAGGCATCAACCTGCTGCTGAACGAGCGTCCAGATCAAGCGGTTGATGTTTTTCTTAAAAATTTCGAAGTCACCAGAGATACGGTTGATACTTACCTTGCATTAGGTACGCTTTTCCGTCGTCGTGGTGAAGCTTCTCGTGCTATTAAAATTCATCAGTATTTGCTGGCAAAGTCTGATTTAAGTCGTCCACAGCAAGAGATGATTCAGCTCGAATTGGCCCGCGATTATTTCCATGCAGGTCTTTTTGATCGAGCCCAAGGCTTATTAAATGAGTTAGTTGAGCTAGGTGGTCGTCATCGCCGAGCAGCCTTAACCCTTCTTATTCAAATTCATGAGCAATTTAAAGAATGGGCAGAGTGCGAAAAGCTTGGCATGATGCTGTTGAAAGCTGGTGATGAAACCATGCTGACTCGTATCGCACATTATATGTGTGAAGTGACAGAGCAACTTATTGATGAAGGGGATATTGCTGGTGCTAAGCATAAGATCAAGCTTGCCAGTCAATATGATAAGCGTTCTTTGCGAGTGCTTTTACTTCAGTCAAAGCTGCATTTATTAACTGGTGATGCCCGTGATGCATTACGTAGTATTCGCAGAGCACTGAGCCTTGATACAGACTTCTTCCCTGAAGTCGATGCTATGTTGCTGCAGTCCTTAACTGAGTTAGATCAGTTGAGCGAATACCCAGTTATTGTCATTAAGTCTTTAGAGCAAAGCCCAAGAGTGGAGTTAGTTGAAGCCTTTGGTCGATGGACCAATGAACATGATGGTTTTGAGTCTCAGGTGGACTTTATTCAAAACTATATTGGGCATTACCCATACTGGCGTCTTTTTATATTCTTATTAGATCAAAAAATTAAAGCTCATCCAGATAGTCGCTGGCTTGTAGCTTTAAGACAAAAAATCCAGTCTCTTGAATCAAATCTTAATGCTTTTTACTGCGAAAACTGTGGTTTTGAGAGTCAACAGCGTTTATGGCACTGCCCATCTTGTCGTACTTGGGGTAAAATACGCCGGGTTTCAGAGCAAAGCGACGCGGAGGAGTAAACATGTCAAAAGTTATTATCGCATTAGATTTTCCTACAGAGAGTGCAGCTTTAGCGCTGGTTGATCAATTAGACCCATCTATGTGCCGCCTTAAAGTTGGCTTAGAAATGTATACGGCATTCGGCCGTCCATTCGTCAAAAACTTAATGGATAAAGGCTTCGAGATTTTCCTTGACCTTAAATTCCACGATATTCCAAACACAGTTGCAGCAGCATGTCGTCAAGCAGCAGATATAGGTGTTTGGATGACAAACGTTCATGCGCTTGGTGGCTTGAAAATGATGCAAGCTGCACAAAAAGCAGTTGAAGAAGTTGGTTCAGGCACACAGCTGATTGCCGTGACAATCCTCACAAGCCATCAGCAATCTGATTTACCATTAATTGGTGTGAATGACTCTGTTAACGATCAAGTTGCACGCCTTGCATGCTTAACAGCAGAAGCTGGACTTGAAGGTATTGTTTGTTCTGCACAAGAAGTAGAAATGCTCAAAGGCTTAAATAAGCTGCCAGAAGACTTTGTCTTCGTAACACCAGGTATTCGTCCTGAGTGGGCTGCAACAGGCGATCAGCAACGTATTATGACGCCTTCTAAAGCGCTGAGCGTTGGCTCAACCCATCTTGTGATCGGTCGCCCAATTACAGCTGCAGAAGATCCAATGGCTGCATTAAAACGTATTCAGGAAGAGATAAAGTAAAGTCTCGATAGTCCAGTATGGAGTACTAGGTGAGCTGTTGCTCGTTTGGTGCTCTTTTTTTTTATAAAAGTCGCTTTTAACTTAAATGAATGCAATCATCCCTCTCTGTTTATAAAAGAGGAAAGAATATATTCATGTCTAAGCTACTCTCTATTTTTTTTCTTATGGCTGTTTTTTCCAGTCACGTATTTGCTGTAGACTCGTGTGCTTTCGAATCAGAAGTCTCTAAACAGCAACAGACTATTTCAGATCAACGGGCTTTATCTCAGCTATGGTTGCCAGAAACGCAAGAAGTTAAAGGTGTATTAAAAACTGGTCAGTTTATTAATATTCAGTATTGGACTTGTCATAACTATGGCTTACAGGCTGATTTGTTGTATAAGCAGTTGCCTGCTGACATTGATCTTCACGCTCAGACTCAATTGCTGGCAGAGCTAGCATTATCGCCAGAAAATCAACAGTTACTAGTCGAATCATTGAAAGATGCAGAAATTAAGCCGGGCGACTTGCCTTACTCGTTACACATAGATGAAAGTCAGAACTTTATGCTTTCGATTGAAAGTTTGGATGAGTATATTTTAATACGCTTATCGCAGTACCAATCTTAAAAAAGCTTCAAACTGTGAATTAGCGCACAGTTTAAAAGATCGAATCTCCTTAGGATAAGCTCATCTGATCAAGACAGGTCAGAGTTTTCTAATAATAAGCTTACTCTTAAGGAGATTTTTTTATGTCTATTTTTTCTAAAAAAACAGCAGCCCTTTTATGTGTTCTAGCATCAGGTTTTTCTGGTGCATCATTTGCGGCAGATGCTGCTCAACCTGCGCAAGCAGCTCCAGCGGCTACACAGCAGGTAGAGCAGGCATCAATTAATATTAACAGCGCAACTGCGCAAGAAATTGCGAGTGCATTAAAAGGTGTTGGTCTTTCAAAAGCACAAGCAATTGTAGACTTTCGTACCTTAAATGGTTCTTTCTTACAGCTTGAAGAAATTACACAAGTGAAAGGGATTGGTGCAAGCACACTGGAAAAGAATAAAGATAAAATTCGTTTCCAGTAAGTTGAGTTATAGCTTTGGCATCATTGTTTGCGTTGTTGTCTTTTGTTGCGATGTCAAAGCTATTCTTTAATGTTTGCAGGAACCTGCTGCTATTGGAACTACATTACTCTCATTCCAACGGCCATTAATTCTGGTTTTAGTTTCCAAGTCAACATGCGTACTTTGCGTATCATGAAATCTTGAATATTTTCCAAGGCTAATATAAAGCGCAGTTGTATCACTGGCTTTTAAAGGACCATTCATGATTTGATTGCGCTCATTAATATCACTTTTAAAATCCGAATCAAAGACGATATTTGGTCGTTGCTGGTTTGGTTTAACATCTCTTAAATAAGCATCGGAAGTAGGGAAGAATGAAATTTCTGCTGAGCCTTTTTTAGTTTTATCTTCTTGGTAAAGTGCTGACTTTTTAAAGCTATTGATTGCATTATTGACTGTCGTACAGCTTTTAGAGTCACCTAAGCCTGCGGTGATATTGAGACCAAGGCCAACATGCAAGAGGGTTAAAAATTCATGCACCATTTCTTGTTTGCAGCCAGGCTTCATGCATGAACTGTCTTTATAGAGTGGGTCGGCAAGCACTAATTTAAAATCTGTTACACCTGCATCTGCAAGAGACTGGCACACTTGTAATTCTTGCGCGAGGCTGCCACTGCCTACTGAAATAAGATAAGGGCGTATGCCTTGTGGTTTGAGTGTTTTCGCTGCAAAACCAGAAATTGTTGTTTCAAGTTTTTCCCGACCATTGTCTTCACCCTGCGTTCGATTCAAACCAGATGTGCAATGACATTCAGAGATATGTGGATAACCTGCAAGATATTGGCGTAAACCTTTTGTATTTTTTGGCAGGTTCAATTTATAGAGCGTAATACCATCGTGGACTTTGGCTCGTATATCCATTATTTCAGTGTTTTGAATAATGCTTGCTTTCATGTTTGTAGGTGTAAGCTGGCCTAATCTTTTGGCTGCACCTTCTAATTCAATCTTTGAAGGAAAACTGTGGTTCTGAAGAAGCTGTGTTGAACGAGCATCTGATGTTGCGACTTGAGCCATAAAGATAGACTTCCTTTAATTAAGCAGCTAATAGTTACTCTGTATCATTATGGTGATATTACTGCTTGTGAGATAGCTTTTTTTATTGGTTGTTTGAGAGAAGTTTCGATTTTTAATATTGAAGAAATGAAAAAGCCCTCAAAGATCAGACTTTAGAGGGCTTTCCTTTAGGTTCAAAGGCTTAGAAAAGAGATGCCTTCATTTGAGCAAGATAGGAATTACCAATTTCCTTTTGTTGCTCAGGGCATTTGGTCACGCCTTCACCAAGCCAAGTAATATCTTCTTGAGGCATCTCTGCCAAGAAGCGGCTTTCTTCAACGTCGCTTTTCTCACCAAACTGTGTTCTTTGCTGCGTAAGAGAAAGGGTTAGTTCTTGCTGCGCACGAGTAATACCTACATAAAATAAGCGACGTTCTTCTTCAAGGGTATCTTCCTCAAGTGAACTCTTATGTGGCAGTAGGTTTTCTTCAAGGCCAAGAATATAAACCACAGGAAACTCCAGACCTTTAGAAGCATGAAGTGTCATTAACTGCACTTGGTTTTGCTCTTCTGCTTCTTTCTTCTGATCCATAATGTCTCGAAGAAGAATTTTATTAAGAACAAACTCAAGCGGGCTTTGAGATGAAGGCACATTTTCTGTGTCTTCAAGGAGCTTTTTAAAGTTACCAAGCACCATCTCAACGTTTTGCCACTTTTTCTCCGCAGCCTTTGGGGTATTACTTTGATCCTTCAACCATTCTTGATAATCAATGGATTCAAGCATTTTATAAATAGGCTCAATATCAGTGGCTTCGCGAACTTGGCTGGCTGTTTCATTAACCCAGTTTTTAAAGATACGTAAGCGTTCTACCGCAGCTGGTTGTAAGCTTTGCGTTAGGCCAAGCTCATCTGCCACTTGGAACATACTTCTATGACGCGACTTGGCATATTCACCAAGTTTTTCAAGTGTTGTTGAACCAATTTCTCGACGAGGTGTGTTGATCACTCGAAGAAACGCATTATCGTCAGCAGGGTTTAATATCAGGCGCAGGTAAGCGATAACGTCTTTAATTTCTGCTTTAGAGAAAAGAGAGGTACCACCAGAAACCTTATAAGGAATACCTAAAGCTTGAAGCTTAATTTCTAATAATCGGCTTTGGTGATTACTGCGATAAAGTATCGCAAAGTCAGACCAGTTGCGAGAACGCTTGAGCTTTTGATGCAGAAGGTCGCCTGCTACCCATGTCAGCTCAGCATCTTCATTCTTAGCACGATAGATACGGATATTGTCACCAATACCATGATCGCTCCAGAGTTTCTTATCGAAGATATGCTGGTTGTTTGCAATAACATGGTTCGCTGCTTTTAGAATTGTTTTAAACGAGCGATAGTTTTGCTCAAGCTTGACCACTTCCAAACGAGGAAAATGGACTTTCAGCAAGTTCAAGTTTTCTGGTTCTGCACCACGCCAACCATAGATTGATTGGTCATCGTCACCTACCACTGTCAAGCCTTGCTTATCACCAATAAGTTGGCGAAGTAGGGCGTACTGACAGATGTTTGTATCTTGATATTCATCCACCAGAATATGGCGGAATTGGCCTTGCCACTTCATGCGTGCTTTTTCATTATCAATCATGAGCTGATATGGCAGAAGGATAAGATCATCAAAATCCACGCCATTGTAGGCATGCACGAGTTGTAAATAGCGGCTATAGCAAACAGCAGCTTGCTGCTCGAACTCGTTTTCAGCTTTACTGAGCGCTTCTGGTGGGTAGATGAGTTTGTTTTTCCAGAGTGAAATTTGGTTACGGATCATGCCAGGTAGGTCAGGATCAGTTGTGGCTGACTGAGCGATGATCTGTTTGACAAAGCCAAGGGTGTCTTGCTCGTCAAAAATAGAAAAACCAGATTTAAGACCAAGGTCAGTTAAGTGAGCCTTGATTACATCTAAACCGAATTGGTGGAATGTTGATACGCGAAGGCCGCGCATGTCTTTGCGCTGGAGTAGGTGGCCCACACGCTCTTTCATCTCACGAGCTGCTTTGTTGGTAAAGGTTACAGACAGAATGTTTCGTGCAGGGATACCGCAAGCAAGAACCATGTATGCAATTTTATGTGTGATTACCCTTGTTTTACCAGTTCCTGCTCCTGCTAGAACGAGGGAAGGGCGGTCGATCAGCATTGTAGCGTCACGTTGAGCTTGGTTTAAGTGGGATAAATCCATGGTCTCTTCCAAAATATCATGATTAACAGTGCTATTACCTTGTCAGCAGACGTCGATTCGTCTCTCGATATTATTATTGGATTGCTGAGCGTTTCATAAGGTTTTTTTAGTTTAGAGAAGTCCTTTCTCAAAACGAGAGCGTATTGTATTACACACTTTAATAGTGTGGGAGAGTTTTAGAATAATTTTTAAAAGAAAAAATTGAATACGGAATTAGGCAACGACTTTAGGGACGTTGCCTAGCTAAAGCGAAAATTCTAATGCAAGTATAGTGGGTAAATTTTAAACTTGGTAATTTGATTTGAAAGAAGTAAGTGTGATCAGAAAGATCGAAGAAAAGTGTGGTGGCCGGAGAGGGAATCGAACCCCCGACACGGGGATTTTCAATCCCCTGCTCTACCAACTGAGCTATCCGGCCGGCCAGTGAGATGAATTATCCATAGATTTGAATGGTCTGTCAACTCGGGTTTATTTTTTATCACTTTTAACCCAGGTATTGCTAGGAATAGGGTGCATAAATAAATAAGAATAATATCGAAATGGTGCTGCTTGTTTGTGGCAATAAATAAAATAGAAGAACGAATTAAAAAAGAATTTAAAAATAGAGTAGGGATTTAAAAAGTAAGTATGGAATTGAAAAGTGATCAGAGCGATCGAAGGTAAAACTGTGGTGGCCGGAGAGGGAATCGAACCCCCGACACGGGGATTTTCAATCCCCTGCTCTACCAACTGAGCTATCCGGCCTAACAGTGAGTAGGATTATCTATGAGTTATGATGTCTTGTCAACACTTATTGGTATAAATATTGATTTTATTATGAAGTTTAACTTGTTTGGTTAAAATTTAATCTAATTCGCAGTTTCTTCACAAAAAAGACTGAACTTAAGTTGAGGTAACCTCAAAGATTATTTGTTTTATAGTTTTTAAGACATGATTATTGTTCGATCATTTTCTAAAAAAGTCCTTCACTTTTTCGAATTTTTAGAATAGGGTGTCTAGTTACGTATATTTTTTGCCGCTAAGGTATAGCTCAAAAATTGATAAGGAGGTGAAATTTTAAGCAATTCTAAGGGTGAAATTCTTCACCTGACCGACAAAATGATTTGTCACCACCCACACTTCAATTTTTTGCAGTGGGGTTTATTAGAATAAGGAGATCATAATGAAAATTGCTCAAGTTGCACCTTTGCATGAGAGTGTTCCACCAAAAACCTATGGTGGTACTGAGCGGGTTGTTCATTACTTAACTGAAGAGCTTGTGAAGGCAGGACATGATGTCACGCTATTCGCTGCTGGCGATTCACAAACTTCTGCAAAGCTTCATCCAATTATCCCTGAATCTCTAAGAAAATCAAAACAAGGCAGAGATGCCATTGCAAGCCACATTCTCTCATTCTCAACATTACTAGAACAGCTTGCTGATTTTGATATTGTTCATTTCCACACAGAGTTCTATCAGTTTATGGTAGGCCACACACTATGTATTCCACATATTTCAACATTGCATTGCCGTCTGGACACAGCTGATTATGCCGCTATGTTTGCCCAGCATCCAAACATGCCTGTGGTTTCTATTTCAAACTCACAACGTAATCCAGTGGAAAAAGCAAATTGGGTAGATACAGTTTACAACGGTATTCCAGCTGAAAATTACGACTTTAAGCCAAAAGGCAAACAAGATTATCTTGCCTTTATTGGTCGTATCTCACCGTTGAAAAACCCAGTTGAAGCGATTCAAATTGCCATTGAAGCAAATGTGCCAATTAAAATTGCAGCAAAAGTTGATCCATGGGATGAAGAGTATTTTGAAACACAGTTCAAACCTTATTTATCACATCCGCTGGTTGAATTTATTGGTGAAGTGAATGAGCAAGAGAAAAATGAGTTGCTTGGTAATGCCCTAGGTCTATTGTTCCCAATTGCATGGCCTGAACCATTCGGTCTTGTCATGATTGAAGCAATGGCGTGTGGTACACCAGTTATTGCGTATCGCAACGGTGCTGTTCCAGAAGTGATGAAACATCACTTTACTGGCTATATTGTCGACTCAGTATCAGAAGCAGTTGAAGCAGTTCATAATCTACATTCAATCTCTCGTGAATATTGCCGAGATTACTTTGTAAGACGTTTCTCCGCAGAGGCAATGGCAAAAAATTATATAAGCCTTTATGAACGTCAGATCTTTAAAGCAAGATCACTATTCAATCCAGCCCTAGAAGCTGTTGTATAAGAAATAAATCTGCTGTGTATAGGTGAAAGATATACACAGCAAGTATGATTCCCTTCGCTTGATTAAAAAATATGCAAATCTAAGATTTATTCACATCTAAAAGCAGGTTTTTATCCATACTAAGAAGGTTCTCTTTTTTAAGAGCAATTAAAAGCTTAAAAAATACATTCATCTATACCAATTTATATTTATCAATGAGACGCAAATATCTGAATATAAATTGTTATGGATGAAATAAAACAGGGAGTAGGTTATGGATGAAACCATACAGATTGATAGCAGAACATATGTACTCACATCTTCATCTCGCGTTGATAATAGAACACGAGTCTTGAAGCGTGGCGATACATTTGCTGTTTACGACTGGAATGGTGAAATTGGCAAAGTGGGTTCAGGCTCATTAGGTTTATACCATTTAGGCACAAGGCACCTTGCACAGTGGGAAATAACTGTAGAAGATCGCCGTCCAATGCCATTGAACTCAACAATTCGAGAAGATAATAGTGTGTTGCTTGTGGATCAAACAACGCCAGATATTCTTGTTGATGAAAAAACCAAACTGTCCAAAGGCACAATACATTTGCGCCGAGAGCTTGCTGTGCAAAACGGCCAAATGATTGAAGATTTAACGGTCACCAATTATGCCGATCAAGCTGTAGAGCTGGATTTAGCCTATGTATTTGATGCTGACTATAAAGATATCTTCGAAGTAAGAGGCATGGTGCGTGCAGAAACTGGCAAGCAATTTCCCCATCAAATCTCCGAAAATGAAGTGCATTTAAGTTATTGCGGTTTAGATGATGTCAGGCGTGAAACAAAAATTCACTTCAGTGAAAAGGTCGATGAGCTTACAGAAGTGAAAGCACTGTTTACGATCAAGGTAGAAGCACAACAGCAATTTAAGCTGACTTCAACAATTGATTGTATTAGTGACCAAGCCTTTGAAGGGGAATTGCAAGCGCTTAAGTGCGATACACCTTTAGACTCAGCAGAAATCACCACAGATAATGAGCAATTTAACGATTGGCTCGAAAGATCGATGGCTGATTTACGTATGCTGACAACCTTTACCCAGCATGGGCCATACCCTTATGCAGGTGTGCCTTGGTATGCAACACCATTTGGTCGAGATGCAATTATTACTGCACTGCAAACCTTATGGATTCAACCAGAGCTCAGTAAAGGTGTTCTTAATTTCCTTGCGGCAACTCAAGCAACCCATTTTGATGATGTAAACGAAGCTCAGCCAGGTAAAATTATTCATGAGCTTCGTGAAGGTGAAATGGCAACCCTCGGGGAAATTCCATTTAGACGCTATTACGGCACTGTGGATGCAACGCCGCTATTTGTTGTGTTAGCAGGTCGATATTTCTTACGCACTCAAGACTTACCATTTATACAATCAATCTGGCCAAATATTTTAAATGCGCTTGAGTGGGTTGAAAAACATGGCGATTGTGATGGCGATGGCTTTGTTGAGTATGCTCGCTCAACGGAAAAAGGGTTGTTGCAACAAGGTTGGAAAGATTCATGGAACTCTATTTTCCATGAAGATGGCTCTGATGCAAAAGCACCAATTGCTTTAAGCGAAGTGCAAGCCTATGTGTATGAAGCTTATGAAATGGCAGAGCACCTTGCCAAAGCGCAAGGCTATCTCGACATGGCTAATGTATGGGAAATTAAACGCTTTAAATTAAAAGAAGCCTTTAATGAAAAGTTCTGGGATGAAGAGCTTGGTACTTATGTGCTCGCACTCGATGGCGATAAAAAACCATGCCGCGTCAAAAGCTCAAATGCTGGTCATGCTCTTTACAGTGGGATTGCAACGCCAGAAAGAGCTGCCAAGCTAGCGGAGAGCTTAACTAGCGTTAAAGCCTTTAATGGTTGGGGCTTGCGCACTATTTATCACGGTGAAGCGCGTTATAACCCAATGTCATACCATAATGGATCAGTTTGGCCGCATGATACAGCAATGGCTGCTTATGGTTTAGCTCGTTACGGTTATAAAGATGAAGCGAATCTGTTTATGACAGGGCTTTATGATGCTTCCAACTTCTGGGAGTTATCACGTTTACCTGAACTCTTCTGTGGCTTTACTCGACTGCAAGGGCAGGGGCCAACCAACTATCCTGTGGCTTGTATTCCACAAGCTTGGGCAGCTGGCTGTGTGTATATGTTCTTGCAAGCTGTGCTTGGTATAGAGTTTTCTGTTGAACAGCCAATTGTGTTTAGAAAACCAAAATTACCGCCATATATTAATCGACTTCGAATTTCGAATTTAAAATATGGCTCAAGTCAGTTTGATTTAGTCCTGCGAAGAAGAGGCTCAGACGTAGCACTCCATGCTGAGAATAAAACGGGTAATATCGATATAGTGGTGCTTGTTTAAGTTTTATTCTGATTTGTAAGCCTAAAGCTTTTTTGAATCACTTCATCTGTTAGGATCAAAAAATACATACTGACAGATGGAGTGATTAAAATGGTATTAGCAGTATCTCAACAAGCGCAATCAACATTAAGCGTCCCGCAAGATAACCAATTATTATGCCGCTTTTTAAGCAAAATGGATGTTAATACCTCCACGGCATTTGTCTATACACGTATCCCGCATAACTTATTGCAGCTATCAGATAAATCTGACGGTGGTCGTATTGATTTACGTGCACTTCAACAAGCTTCCCGTGCGCAGCAAGGCCCTCAATTAAATGACACTAATTCTGAGCTGTTTTTTGCATTAACTGGCTCAAGTGAAAAGCACGATAAACCTGTATTACCAGGTGGCAAAATTGAGTTGAGTCATTTAGTTGAACATATGAAAGAAAACAATCTTGCGCTTGATGCTGTTATGAATAATGGTGCATTTGAACCGAATGAAGATTTAATTCGTGGCGCAGCTGCCATGACAGCCAAAGATGAAGTCCGTGAAGAAGTTGGTCTTGCTTCCGATGCTTTTGTGAATATTAAATTTTTAGGTGAAGTTAAAGGTGCAACTCAAGGTTTTGACCGTGATATTCGCTTAATGGACCCAAGCCTTGGTGATGAAAGCAGTATGGCTTATAAAAAGTCATTTAACACTGCAAAAGCTATTCTAAAACCTGCACTATCAGGTACTGAGCAAGTTGTAGAAAAAATGCTGCAAACATCAACTCCTGATGAAGCCGAACATCTGCAAAACAATTTTGCTCGTGAGCAAATGCAAAAACTGAAAGATGAGCAGGGTGCTTACCTTGCCAAGTTTGGTGCAACAGATTACATCTTTGGTGCAGAAGTGCCGTTGCACCACTTAATGAAGCAAGGTGAAACAGACCAAGAGCTGCAAAATTTCAGCTTTATTCCTGTTTCCAATACCCACAACATTTCCCTTGGTGCTGGCCATACCGAAATCTTCAATGCCGCAACAGATTCATTGCTAACTGGTGCGGACAAGCCTTTCGAACTGACGCAGTTTGAAACAGCAGATGGCAAAGCAAACTTGATTGGTAAAGCCAAAGGCCTCTCGCCTTATTCATCTGTGATGGATTTAAGAACAGGCGCATTGCAAGATATTAAGTAACGATTCTTTTTCAATAAAAAAAGCCGACTTAGAGTCGGCTTTTTGCTGAAAGTAGAAGAGGGGCTAGGCGTTTGAAGTGCCACCTGAGTCTTTACTCGTGTCCTTTTCTTTTGGTGCATTTGGCGTTGTAAGCGATAACAAGCTCCAGCCAGGTTGTGCAATAAACTCTTTACTTCTTACAACAAACACTAGCTTACCTTGCTCGTTCATTGCTAATAGAGGCACTGCATCAGGGTTCAGGTTTAAGAAGTCGCTGTATTTAAAGTTCTCAGTGATTCGAGTTACTTTCATTTGGTAATCAGTGTTAATCATACGCACAAGAGACGTATAAGTTGCACCTTCACCAAACAGCATTTGACCTTTTTGCTCATCTGATACCTGATGTTTTTCAGAGCTGTTGACGTCTTCAAGGGCTTGGAGTGAAAAGATATTCTCACGACCAAATTCATGACGGTATTTCCATGTTGCAAGCACGTTTAAGTCTCGCTGTGGGCTGAGAGCTAGAAGATAGCCAATGCCTACAAGATCAAGTTTACGGTCAGCATAAGCTGAAATAGGGTTACCGTAGAAGGTTTCTAAGCCTTCCATGCGAGCTGCACGAATGTATTCCCAGTTAGTATCAACAAGTAGCGTTCTGTAGTTCCATTCTTGAAGGCTTTTCGCAAGCTTACGAGCAAAAGAGTTCGCACCAACAATTAAGAAGCCTCTTGGCTCTGGCTCTGCAACACCTAACCAGCGTGCGAGAGGGCGTGCTGTAAAGCTCTGCCAAACAACAGTACCGATGATAACGGAGAATGTAAGTGGTACAAGCATCTCAGCATTCTCAACACCTTGTTCTTCAAGCTTAATTGAGAAGAGAGCAGAAATCGCTGCAGCAACGATACCTCGAGGGGCAATCCAAGCTAATAGCGCTTTATCTTTCCAGTTCAGTGTTGAGTTGAAAGTCGAGAAGAATACGCCAAGTGGGCGAGAAATAAATTGGATCACAAGCAGTACAACAATAATTGGCCAGCTTAATGCTGCAAGTTCAGTGAGGTTCACTCGCGCCGCTAGAACAATAAACAGGGCACTGATAAACATGATACTGAGGTTTTCTTTGAAGTTCAGAATCTCTTCAACACGAACCCTTGGCATATTGGCAAGCCAAATACCCATGATTGTCACTGCCAGCAGGCCAGACTCATGTTCAATGTGGTTTGAAAGACTGAAGATGCTCACAACCCAGCCAAGTGTTGCAAGGTTATGCAGGTACTCTGGTAACCAGTGACGTCGTAAAAGCACACCTAGAATATAACCACCAGCAGCTCCTAAAATACCACCAACAGCAATCAGCTTAAGGAAAACAAGCAGAGAGTGGTTCATTGCATCTGATTGACCACCAGACACCATAAACTCGTACACCATTACAACAAGTAGAGCTCCAAGAGGGTCAATAACAATCCCTTCCCAGCGAAGTACATTTGAAATTTTGGCATTTGGTCGGACTGTGCGTAGCAGCGGCACAATAACCGTTGGGCCGGTTACCACTGTAATAGCAGAGAATACAAAGGCGATTTTCCAGCTCAAATCAAGAATAAGCACGCTGGCAACACTGACAACGATGAAGTGGACAAGTGCACCGATGGTCACCATGTATTGAACAACGCTTTGGATGCCGTGAAGCTCACGGAATTGAAGCGTTAAACTGCCTTCAAAAAGAATAATTGCAACCGCAAGGGAAACCCCAGGGAATAAAAGGTTGCCAAATAAGGATGTAGGCTCAAGAAGGCCTAACACTGGTCCAAGTAAAATACCGCATAGCAGTAAGAATAAAATTGGCGGTAATTTACTTTTCCAAGCGAGCCACTGACATATGATTGAACTAAATACAATCATACTCATGGCAAGTGCGACATCAGTAACCATCTTTGGCTCCTTTAATTCGTCTTATCATATTTTAAACTTGGTATTCTGGTGAGTCATCATACTCAGCATCATCACCCGCATGAACTTGAGGATAGACTGCATGGAAAAGTTCGTCTGCCTGTTGCTGAATTGGTTTACGCAGCTGTGGGCTTAGGCCAGAAATTGTGGCAAAACGAAGTTCGCTGTAAAAATCTGACATCGGATGCACTTGCTGTTGGCTGAGCTGAACCACTGGGCCTGCATTTGCTGTTTCTACAGCGATATTACTAATGGCCACTTTACTGCGTGGTGCGAACTTCGCAAGGCGAATTGCATCTGAATCAACTTCACTTAAAAATGCTGTATATGCATGATCATTTCTAATTTGTGATGCGAAGCCAAAGCCTTGATGCAGGCCAATTGAAACTCGAATCGTTGGTAAATTACGTTGGAAACGAGTTTGGTTCAGTCGGTCAACAAGTCTCAATGCAAGCTGGCTGGCACAAATAGCATCTAAGCATGCGTTTGCTGCTTCTTGTGGTTCTGATGCGAGGAAGCGAATAGCAATACCTTCGCGGTCAAAACGACAATAGTCGCTGTCATAATGATGCGCCGCAAGTGTAATCAGCTGGGTGTAAATATTGAGTAAATCAGCGCAGCCATCAGCCGAAAGCTTATCGATATGGCGGTTAATTTCTGAGAGATCAACAAAAACATGAGTAATATGAACATAACCATTCGTCATAATGTCATTGCGACGTTGTGACATTGGTTTAGTGTGCTCTGGGTTCATTAACTGATCACGTTCTTCTAAACCATGGCTCATATCATTAAAGCCTTTAATGAGTTCACCAAGTTCGTCAGAGCGATTAATATCAATAGACGTGCCAACTTTACCTTGGGCAAGTTGATTAAATGCATTTGTTGTTGTGTTAATGCCATTGACGATGTGCCGTGTCATGCCTGAAATAACGATAGCAGCAATACCTAAAATAATGGCGAATAAAACAAGTAGCATATAAATAGTGCCAGAAACGGCAGAATGAATTTTATCTTGATCAACAGCAATAACAGCATAACCAGCACGAGTAGCTTGGAAACGAATGGGCACTTGGTAAACACCATCAGTACCTGATTCTGGTTTATTACCAATTTCAGCAAGTGGTGTCATTTCTGTATCTAAGATCGCAGCATAAGCAAGGTGTTCTGCGCTTTGCAATTGTGTCACAACTACATTTAAACTCAGCAAATCCTTTGCAAAAAGTGGCTCGGCAGCAAACTGGGCAACTTGTTCCGCTAAATTCTTACCATAAGTAGAAGATAGGGATTGAAGTTCGTGTTCGCTTTTGAAGTAAAGAAGCGTACAAACACTGGTCAATGTCAGCATGACAATGGCCGTCAGTGTTAAAAACAGTTTTTGTGAAATGCGCATGAGGCAAGTCCCTGAAAGTAGTTATGAATTGCTTTAGGATACGACGAGAACGCTAGTGTCGCAAATTTTCTACTATATACCCATAGTATTTAAATTTTAGGTTTCTCTTTTTACACCTAAAACTCAATTGCTCTGGGTCTACACCGAGTTAAGAAAGCAATTCCTCAATATCCAATTTAGTGAAATTAATAGAGGCAAATACTATGGCGGATGACAAAAAAGTTATTCAGCAAGAGCAAGATCAACAAAGGCTATTTGCGTCAAAAATATCCTTGTATGTTGGCTTGAGCATAATGCTATTAAAGTTCTTTGCATATCGCGTGACAAACTCAGAATCCATTCTGTCGGATGCCCTCGAAAGTATCGTAAATGTTGTTGCCGCCTTTATGGTAATAGTCACCATTAAGTATTCTAGTAAGCCTGCGGACAAAGATCACCCATATGGGCACGGAAAAATGGAATTTTTTTCTGCAGCCTTTGAAGGGGGGCTTATTTCCTTTGCGTCTTTACTGATTATTGTCGAGTCATCTACAGCATTATTGTATGGCCATATTATGCACGATCTTGGGCATGGCTTGGTTATAATTATTGTTGCAGGCATAGGAAATTTACTGCTTGGTTGGTATTTATTGCACAAAGGCAAAGCTTTGCAGTCGATTGCCTTGCAATCAAGTGGTAAGCATGTGTTGTCTGATGTTTGGACAAGTGTTGGTATTATTGTTGGTTTAGCACTGGTGCACTTGACTGGTTGGGTGTGGTTAGATGCTGCAATTGCACTTAGTTTTGGTTTATACCTTGGTTATGTTGGTTTTAGTATTGTTGCTGATGCCAGTGGTGGCTTGATGGATAAAGAAGACCCCGAAGTCATCGAAAAAATCACACAAGCTTTAAAACCACACATGAAAAACGGCATTATTGATATTCATGAAATGAAAGTCATTCGTTCGGGCCGATATCATCACATCGATATGCATTTAGTCTTGCCAGATCATTGGACTATTGCGCAAACTCATGAACGCATTAAAACCTTTGAAGCAGCCGTGTTTGATGATTATTTATTTGATGGTGAAATGAATTTTCACTATGACCCCTGCAGAATTAAGTTTTGCAGCACTTGTGATTTGAAGGCCTGTGATTCCAGGCAGGCTCCATTTGAGCCTGCTGAAAAAGGCATCTCTATTCGACAAAGCCAAACAGATGAAGGGGCAGAGTAGCGATTACTCTGCTGTACCTGAAATGCGGTGAGTCAGTTTGCCCACTTGCTTTTGTCTGAAACCAAAAATATTACCGCCAGAGCTATGGCAGTTGGATTTATTTGGTGTCCATGTATGATCGCCGATCACGTTCAGAGCTGCCACATCACCAACATTAATACCAGTCACCTGACGATCAATAATCGCTGCAGGTTGCGTTGTTAATGCGCGAACCCATGCAAGCGGTTCAAGATCTCCAGCTGCAATTAATGCTTTTGCAAGAGAGATATGTGTATCGTAAAGAGACATACCTTCTGCTGCTTCAGAGAATGGTGCTGTTTTTGCTGCAATATCTTGTGGCTGATGACCAATAGAGATTGAAAGCACGCCTGAGTTCACTGCATCTAAAAGTGCTTTACGATCATCGATGCTACGAAGAGGTGGTTCAAGTCTGAATTGCGAGTTGAAGCCAAGGAGGCAACGCTCATCAAACGCAAGGTGAGCAAGAGCTACATCTGCAGTTACTTTAAGGCCTTTTGCTTGTGCTTGTTTAATAAGCTCAACGCTACCAGCGCAAGAGATATGACCAAAGTGCGCTTCAATGCCTGTGCGCTCAACAAGAAGTAGGTCACGAGCAATTGCAGTTGTTTCTGCACAAGCTGGAATACCTGGCAAACCTAAACGATCTGCAATAGGGCCTTCATGAGCACAACCGTCACCAGCAAGTTCGTAATCTTCTGAATAGAAGAATACTTTTAGGCCAGTTGTTGCAATGTACTCAAGGCAACGCAGTGCAAGTCTGTTATCGCGAATTGGCGAACGGCTTTGCGTTACGGCAACAACACCTGCATCTTTAAGTGCAAAGATTTCACTTAATTGCTTACCTTCAAGACCTGTTGTCATAGCACCAATAGCCCAGATATTCACAGGGCAATTTTTAGCACGCTCTTGAATAAGGCCAAGAACCGCTGGTGTGTCTAAAACTGGCATTGTGTCTGGCAGCATAGCAACGTCACTAAAGCCAGCATTAAAAGCAGCAAGGGTTTCTTGCAGCAGAGAGCCTTTGTGCTCATAGCCAGGCTCACGAAGTTGCGTGCCAAGATCAACAAAGTGAGGTGTGACCCAAGCGCCTTGAAGATCAATCGTTTCAAAGGATGCATCAACACTTGGCTTATCTGTGCAAATTTCTTCAATAACACCATTTTTAATAATGATGTGAGCTGTTTGCGGCGCTTCTTGAGCTGGGTTTAAAACCAATGCGTTTTCAAGAAGAAGATTTGTCGCATTGACTTGAGTGTACTGATCATTGTTGTTTGCAATAGTCATGATTAGTCCTGCTCCTTTTGGCGACGTAATTTAGCTTGGGAGTCCATTACTGTTGAAAGGACTGCCATGCGCACAGCAATACCGAAATGAACTTGATCAAGAATCACTGATTGCTTGCCATCAGCAACACGAGAGTCAATTTCAACACCACGGTTAATTGGGCCAGGGTGCATTAGAATCGCATCTGGTTTAGCAAACTTCATGCGTTCTTGCGTCATGCCGTAATACTGGAAGTATTCATGTTCGTTTGGCAGTAAGCCTGCTGCCATTCTTTCTTTTTGAAGTCTAAGAAGAATCACGACATCACAATCTTTAATACCTTCTTCAACATTTGTGTATGTTGTTGCAGGCCATAGATGGCCTTCTTTTGGAAGAAGTGTTTTTGGTCCAACCATACGGATGTCTTTACAGCCAAGTGTATTCAATGCATGAATCTGTGAGCGAGCTACACGTGAATGCAGGATGTCGCCAACAATTGCAACACTTAGATTTTCAAATGATTTTTTGAAGTGTCTGATGGTGTACATATCAAGCATGGCTTGTGTTGGATGGCTATGACGACCATCGCCAGCATTGATAACGGAAATATCTGGGGCAACGTGCTCCGCGATAAAGTGAGCAGAACCACTTGCGTTGTGACGAACGATGAACATATCAACGCCCATAGCTTCAAGGTTATGAAGCGTATCAACCAGTGTTTCACCTTTGGCTGTTGCAGATGTACTGATGTTGATATTCAGTAGGTCAGCAGACAGTCTTTTGGCAGCTAGATCAAATGTTGTTCTTGTTCTTGTTGAGTTTTCAAAGAAAAGAGTTGCAACTGTCTTACCGCGAAGAAGAGGGACTTTTTTAATTGTGCGATCGCCAATATTGAGAAAGGAATCAGCAAGATTGAGAATATCAGTGAGATGTTCTTTCGAGAGTCCGTCAATGGTGAGGAAATGCTTTAAAAGACCGGAATCGGTAAGTTGAGGATCAATAGGTGCGTTAATAAGAGGAGGTGTGAGTATATCGGGTGTTGAGTTCCGTTTATCAGTCATATGTATTGCCTTCTTGTGCTGTGATAGCCATGGGCCGGAAAAGAAGATACCCAATTCTAACCGAATTGTCCATGCTTTTGAAACAGATGTTTATCGGGAAAATATGACTAATATTGCCTAGCTATAACGCCTAGATCAATGAAGGCTTAGAGCTTGCTAAGTGGCTGATATTAAGCTTGGCGGCTCTGTGATATTAAGAATTGTTACTAATTGTCTCTCGATGACGGCTTTTTCTCGAATACTTTGGATTAAACGCTACTCTTTTGGTATCAGTGTGAAAAAGTGGAGTGTCATACATGGGTAGTATTCAAAAGTCAGTTGCGATGCTCTTTGTGGGCTTTGGGTGTGTTATTACTGCTCTTATGGGTTGGAATATCAATACAGCTTCAAAGCTTGAGCAAATGGAAACTAAAATTGTTGAAAAAATTGAGCCTTTAGAGTTCAAAGCATATGAGTTCCAAATTCATATCATTCAAATTCAACAGTGGTTAACGGATATAAGTGCTACTCGTGGTTTAGATGGGCTTAATGATGGTTTTGATCTTGCAGCTGAGCATTACAGTGAAGCCGTCGCTATCTTAGATTTTTTTGATAAACATAAAGAAATGACTCAGTTTGATACGGGTCCAGTGCGTCAAAACTTGGCCAACTTTTATAAGGTTGGCCAAAAAATGGCTCGTGATTACATTAGTGGTGGCCCTGCTGTTGGTAATAAAACCATGGCTGAGTTTGATGGGGCTGCTGAGGCAATTCAGGGCGACCTTGATGTCGTCTTCAAAACCATGGATGGTCTTCTAAAAGACACGGCAAATAGTTTTGCTGATAAAATCCATTACATGATTATTTTTTCTGGCATGGTTTTAGGTTTGACCTTGATTTTGCTTGGTGGGTTATTCCTCTTTGTTCGCTCAAAAATGTTTGATGCCTTAAGTTCTTTTGGTGATGTGGTGAAATCTTTTGCATCAGGTCAGTTCAGTTTGCAAAATCGCCTACCTGTTAATGGGCATGATGAAATTAACACAATTTGTTCAGATTTTAACTTGGTGCTTGAGAAGTTCGAGGTCAGTGTTAATAACTTGAATAATAAGGCTGCTGACTTAAAAACCATTTCAAGAGGCTTGGTTAAAGCTGCGGATTTCTCAAAACACAATGCAGATACTCAGTCTGAAGAAGTCAGCTCTCTTGCAAGTGCTTTAACAGAGTTAAGTATTTCAATTGATGATGTTGGGCATCACTCGGTTGAAAACCAAGAGCAACTGAATCAGTCTGTTGAATTATTAAAGCAGGGGCAAGGGCATACTGTGAGCGCAGAGTCTGATGTACTGGAACTGGCTGAAAGTATTCGACGCAGTGCTGAGATCATCGAAAACCTAAGAGTGCGAAGTGATGATATTGCTTCAGTGCTGGATGTGATTCACTCCATTGCAGAGCAAACTAACTTGCTTGCATTGAATGCTGCGATTGAGGCAGCTCGAGCTGGGGAGCAGGGTAGAGGTTTTGCTGTTGTTGCTGATGAAGTCAGGGCGCTTGCATCAAGAACGTCATCTGCCACAACAGAAATCAGTGAAATTATTTCAACTTTACAAAATCTCGCAAGTTCTTCTGCGGATCAAATGAATAAGTGTTCAGGGCTTGCTGATAATACTGTTGTGAGTGCGCAATCAACCAAAGCATGTATTCAACAGGTGTTTGACTCGATAACCCTTGTGGATCAACAAATCTCGCATATAAACAACGTACTGCAAGAGCAAAAAGTGGTTGTCCATGATAACTCTGTTATTGCAAATCGAATGCAAGAAATATCTGAAGAAACTGTATCTGCAGCTTTATACTTAAATGATCAAAGTGCGCAGATTAGTAAACAGTCAGATGCACTTGTTGAGCTAGGTATGGCAATGGGACGACGCTAATACCTTTTGCTTGTATGTCCTTCAATAGCCGGTTTACGCCGGCTTTTTTATTTATGCTTTTGTGATATCTCATCCCTGTTCTTTTCGCTTATGTTCCCCTTATAATGGTCTTATAGTTGTCATACGATGTGCTGTTAGTATGAAACTGCACAAGTCTTTCTTTAAAGGAATTCTGAACTTGTCCACTGTACCGTCTATATTTGTGATGTGTGTACCAGTTTATTTAATGTGAATTTTGATGGCCAAGTGCTTTTGATGTAAAGCGCTGCATTAGTTTAAACGAGATTTGTATTTTCAAAAGCAAGCTATAACTTAGGTTCCATAAAGCAACTACACTGCTTGAGGGAAAAGATGAATAGTGTTGCAAAGGAGTGAGTTGTGTTCAAAGGAATGAGAGTGGCAGCGCTTATGGCGGTGTTGATCAGTGCTGTGATGATGAGTGGTTGCACCATCAGTGAAATTACTGGATCAAATCTGCAAGCAAACCCAGAAAAGCGTGTGGAAGTTGGTCTTGAAGCTGCAACTGCATACTTAAAAGCCAATGATGTTGAGAATGCGTTGCGTCATATTGAAAAGGTGCTTGAAATAGAGCCTAAGAATGCAGAAGCTCATCAAACAATGGCGCTAATCTATACCAAAGAAGGTAAACTTGATAAAGCTGAAGAGTTTTATAAAAAAGCCATTAAATATGATGAGACACTTTCAAGTGCACGTAATAACTACGCTACTTTGCTTTTTTCTCTAGGTCGTTACGAAGAGGCTATTGAACAGCTTCAAGTGGCAGCTGCTGATCTTTCTTATGATAATCGTCCTCAAGCAACACAAAACCTTGGCCTTGCCTATTTAAAATTAAATAAACTCAACGATGCTGAAGCTAGTTTTCAAACAGCTTTACGTTTAAACCCAAAACTGCCAAGATCCTTACTTGAACTTTCGGATATACTCTTGCAACGTAAACAGCATAAACTTGCAGCACGGTATTTGCGTGAATACTCGAGTATTGCTCGTCATACACCTCGAAGCCTATGGCTCGGTATTCAAATTGAACGTGTGAACGGTGATGCTGATGCTATGGCCAGTTATGTGTTAGCCTTGCGCAATCTATATCCTAAATCGCCAGAATACAGACGTTACATGGAGACTAAAAACAATGATTGATGAATCACGCTTGGATGCATATCGTCGTATAGTTGAAGAAGAAACAGTTCAAAATGATGACGTCGATGATATTGCCCGCCAAATTGAAGAATTACAGAGAGAACGTCGAATGCGTCAAGAACATGGAGCGCTTATGGACGCTCATCACGAAGCGAGACTTGATTACGGTCAAGCAGTGGAAACTGACCCATATTCAAATTTAACAGAGCAAGAAATTGCTGAGCTTGATATTCCACCAGATCAAATTGATTTTACAGCATTGTCGCAAGAGCAGCAGGTTCGATACTGGTCGCTTTTATCACCTGGTGAAAAATTGTTAATGGTGCGTCTGCATTTAAATGCTGATAGAGAAGAGCTTGCACAACGTTTGCAGTTGCCTGCAAAAGTGTTGCGTCATCTGGAAGAAGATAACTTTTCAAGCCTACCTTCTGCAGCCGTAGTAAGACATTATTACCGTGTTTATGCTGATGAACTTGGTATCGATCCTGAGCAACTTATCAAGCAGTACGAACTGAATACTGGACAGCTGCAGGAGCAGCCTGTGAAGCAAAGTGGCAAAATTATGTCTTCCTTGAAGCAGCTGAATGGCAAATACACTTGGATTTCCCTTGCTGCTATTGTTGCAGGCATTGCATTGATTACATTTGCGGTGCAAGGGTCTTGGATGACTCCTACGCCTAAAGAAGTGGTACAGCCACCTGTTAGAACACAGGGGTTAAGTGCAGTAGAACAGCAGCAGATACTAAATGCAGTTGATCAAGAGGCGGACACTGGAGTAACCTATGGGGCACAAGAGTCTCAAGATAACAGTGTTCTGAACCAAGCTGCAGGCAGCACATCAACAACGGTTCAGCCCTGATAATTGTAATTTCAATTAAATCAATGGTTTAACCTCTATGAATAAAACGCCTCCAGTTCAAAGAAGACGCACAAAACAGATCATGGTTGGTAATGTACCAGTAGGTGGTGATGCACCTATTAGTGTTCAATCCATGACAAATACAGATACTTGCGATGTTGACGCTACTGTTGCTCAAGTAAGAGCTTTACAGGATGCGGGGGCGGACATGGTGCGTATTTCCATTCCTACAATGGATGCTGCAGAGGCGTTTGGTCATATTCGTAAGCAAATCGAAATCCCTCTGATTGCCGATATCCATTTTGATTATAAAATTGCGCTTGCTGTAGCTGAGAAAGGTGTTGATTGTCTTCGAATCAATCCAGGCAATATCGGTAAAGAAGACCGTATTCGCGCTGTTATTGACTGCGCAAAAGATAAAGGTATTCCTATTCGAATTGGTGTTAATGCTGGTTCTCTTGAAAAAGATCTTCAGAAAAAATATGGCGAGCCTAATGCTGATGCCTTGGTTGAATCAGCACTTCGTCATTGTGAAATTCTAGATCGTCATAACTTTGATCAATACAAGCTGAGCTTAAAAGCATCTGATGTTTGGATGACAGTTGAAGCTTATACAAAAATTTCAAAGCTTATTGATAATCCACTGCATTTAGGCGTAACCGAAGCTGGTGTTCTTCGTGCAGGTACAATTAAATCATCTATAGCTCTTGGTCATCTATTAATGGCTGGTATCGGCGATACAATGCGTATTTCCCTTGCTGCTGACCCGGTAGAAGAAATTAAAGTTGGTTATGACATTCTTAAGAGCTTAGGCCTGCGTAAGAAGGGGATTAACTTTATTGCTTGTCCAAGCTGTTCTCGTCAAAACTTTGATGTTATTAAGACAGTGAATGCGCTTGAGGCTCGTGTAGAAGATATTGATTTTCCACTCGATGTCGCTATTATCGGGTGTATTGTAAATGGCCCAGGTGAAGCAAAAGTAGCTGATATAGGTCTTACTGGTGGTACGCCTAACCATTTAATCTACAGAGATGGTGCGCCAACAGGCAAATCTAATTCAGAATCTCTTCTTGATAAGCTTGAGCAGCAGATTCGCGACAAAGTAATTGAAGAAAAAGCAAAAGCAGATGCAACAGGGAGCACTGAAACTGCTCGTGTGCAGTTAAATCCTGTTAGTTAAGCTGTACTCTTCATTACAAGAATTTCCTTTCATGAAGCCCATTCAATTGCAGAAATGGGCTTTCTTGTTAAATAAGATAAGTTAAAAAAAAGGTTTAAAGGAGTGGTCATGGCTAAGTTTTCTCCAATCAGTGGATTCCCTGAGTGGACGCCAGGTCAAAAAATGCTTGAGCAAGAGCTTATGGCAAAGATTGCTGCCGAGTTCGAACTTGCGGGTTTTGCCCCAATCGAAACACGTGCAGTAGAGCCTCTATCTGTATTGACAAACAAGGGTGATGATAAAGAAATTTATCTCCTCAATCGTTTACACGACAATGCTGATCAGCCAAAAGAGAAGTCGAAGGAAAAAGAACAGCTTGGTTTACATTTTGACCTCACAGTGCCATTCGCTCGTTACGTTGTAGAGCATCAGCATTTGCTATCATTCCCATTTAAAAGATACCAGATTCAAAAAGTTTGGCGTGGTGAGCGTCCACAAGAAGGTCGTTTTCGTGAGTTTTATCAATGCGATATCGACATGGTTGGTGCGGAAACTCTCGATGTAAGCGCTGATGCTGAAATGGCTGGCGTGATGCTAAAAGTGATGCGTAAGTTACCATTACCACAAGCGATCTTACGTATTAACAACAGAAAAGTGCTACAGGGCTTCTACCAAGGCCTTGGTATTGATCGTTTAACAGATACTCTTCGCATCGTTGATAAGCTTGCTAAAATTGGCCCAGAAGCTGTGGCTGACTTATTAAAAGAAGAGCTTGGTATTGATGATAAAGCTGTCGAGCTGATTTTATCTCTTGCAAAACTGCAAGGTGGTGCTGAAGTTATTGAGCAAGCTAAAGCACTAGGTGTTGAGCATGAGCTTATGACAGAAGGTCTTGAAGAGCTCTCTCAAGTGCTAGCGCTAACAGAGCACCTTGGTGGTATTGAAGTTGATTTCAGTATTGCTCGTGGTTTGGACTACTATACAGGCACTGTTTATGAAACAACGCTTGTCGGTCATGAGCATATTGGTGCAGTTTGTTCTGGTGGTCGTTACGATAACCTTGCTGCAGGCGGTAAAGTGCCATACCCTGGCGTAGGTATTTCACTGGGTATTACGCGACTGCTTGGCTATATGTTTGGCCGTAAGCTTATTGAAGTTGAAACTCAAAGCCCAACACAAGTGATGATTTTGTTGAATGATGCAGAGTCAAGAGTGAAAAGCTTTGAAGTTGCAGAGCGTTTAAGAGCTCGTGGTATTTCTGCAGATGTGTATCACACAACACAAAATTTTGGAAAGCAGCTGAAAGGTATTCAAAAGCGTGCTATTCCTTATGCATTGTTTATTGAAGAAGACGGTTACGCAGTTAAAGAACTTGCAACAGGTGAGCAGAGCAAGATTGATCTTGATACTTGGCAGCCTGCGCCACGTGAGCGTGTGCAGTATAAATGCAATTTTTAACTGAATGAATGAGCAAAAAAGTAATGGATTGAAGAGCTGAAAGAGCAGCTGCTGTCCTCGAAGAAACTACTTTTTTGAATTATTAAGGCGTTGCTACTCAAATTAGGGGTAGCAATATCTCAAGCATGGAGAGTGAGCGTGGAAGTTTACAAGACTGAAGAAGAACAGTTGGATAGTATTAAATCTTGGATTAAAAGCAATGGTATTGTCATTATTATCGCTATTGTTGGTATCATCGGCGTTTTTGGTGGTCGTGCTTATTGGCAAAGTTATACACATGGCAATTACGAGTCTACCTATATTCAGTTTGAACAAGTTCGCGCACTTCGTGATGCAGCGCTTGCAGGCAAGGCTGGTGATGAAGCTTTCAATGCGTACGTTGCAGGTATTGATGATCTAAAACAAGCTAATCCTGATCACGCTTTAACAGACCTTGCTGTGTTAAAACTAGCAGCAGACTTCGCTGATAAAAAGCGTTGGGATGAAGCTGAAAATGAACTTCGTTGGTTGGAATCACAGCAAGTTGAACCAGCGCTAGAGTCACTTGTTCTATTACGTTTGAGCCAAGTGCTTTTCCAAAAGAATCAATATGACGAAGCATTAACAGTTATTTCCAAAGCAACATCTCAAGATGATGACTACCTACCAAGACTGAAAGAGCTTGAAGGTGACATCTATGTTCAGCAAAAGCAGTTACCAAAAGCAAAAGCGTCTTATGAGGCAGCAGCGAACGCGAACATTGAAAAAGGTCTTTCATCTCCAGCCCTTCAGTGGAAGATTGATGATCTAACAGGCGTTGAATAAACGCCTTTTTGCATTCCATTAGAGGGATTTTTATGGTGGATTTAAAAGCAGGCTTAAAAGCCCTTGCAGCTCTTTCTATTCTTTCTTTAACAGCATGCTCCAGTGATGTTGTTATCCGTGAACCAGCCCCAGAGCCAGAAGTTGTGACGACTCAAGAAAAAGTCAGCATTGATACTTTATGGACTCATTCTTATTCTGCAGATGAAGATTTACCAACAGGTGTTTTTAGACCAGCAATCGTCGGTCAAAAAGTCTACGTAGCTTCAAACGAAGGCGATGTTGCTCGTATTGATGCAGAATCTGGTGACGAAGACTGGGATCTTGATTTAGATACAACATTAAGCGCAGGTATTGCAGCGAATGAAAAGGGTAGTGTTGTTGTTGCTCGCTCGGGAGATGTTGTTTTTATTTCTGCAGATGGTGCAGAACTTTGGCGCACAGATATTAATCGCGAAGTAATTCAAACACCATTGCTTGATGATTCGACTGTTTATTTGCAAACAACAAACTCAAATGTGATTGCCCTTGATATTACAAGTGGTGCTGAAAAGTGGGTTTACTCTTCTCGTTCACCTTCTTTAACGCTTAGAGGTACTGGTCAACCAGTTATTTATCGTAATCGATTACTCGTCTCTCTCGACTCAGGTAACTTAATTGCCCTTGAAAAAAGTTCAGGACAGTTACTTTGGGAAAGACGTTTACAAGTACCAAAAGGCTCAAATGAATTTGAGCGTATTGTTGATTTAGATGGCCGTATGACGTTAAGTGACAATGTTCTTTTTGTACCTGGTTATCAAGGTAATTTAAGTGCTGTTGAGGCCTATACAGGTCAAGTGCTTTGGCAGAAAGAAATCTCAAGTTTTATGCAGCCTGCTTATTCAGTCGGACGACTTTATGTTGCTGACTCAAGCAGTCATTTAATTATGCTTGACTATCGCTCAGGTGAAGTGAAATGGGAATCAAAAGATTTTGAATACCGTGAACTTACATCACCAGAAGCTTTAGGTTTGTATGTGTTATCAACTGACATGGAAGGTAATGTCTATGTTATTGATAAATCTTCAGCCGATGTTGTTGCTAAAAAAGGTTTAGGTGATGCGCCTATTACTTTAGTATCCAACGCTGAATATGCTGTAGCGCAAACTGCAAATGGTAAAGTAAGAGCATTTAAATTAGAAGTTGAGAAAAAAGATTAAAGTTTTTTAATTTCTAAACGTCATAAAAAAGCCCCATTGTTTTTTAATAACGGGGCTTTTTTGTGGCTTAATTTTAAAAATTAAGCTGTTTCTCTTTTTGTATAAATCTTATGAGGTGTTTTAATACCAAGCAGATTTAATTCAAGAGACAGAATTGCTTTTGTGAGCTCAACAATTTTAAGTCTTGAAGCTTGTACTTCAGGCTCTTGGTTGAGAATAGGGCATTCAGTGTAGAAACGGCTGAATACCTGCGCAATTTCATAAGCATGATCACAAATAACACTTGGCTCATGTTTTTCAAATGCTTTATGAATCGTGTCGTTTAATTGAAGTAGTGTAAATACAAGTTTACGCTCAAACTCATTTGAAAGCTTGATAGCACCAGCTGTAATACCAGCATTTGTTGCACGATCAAGAATAGAGTTAATGCGTGCTACAGCATATTGAAGGTATGGACCAGTTTTACCTTCAAAGCGAGTGCACTGGTTCATATCAAAGCTGTAGTCAGTAGCTGTATTGTTCTTCATATCATTGAACTTGATTGCAGCCATTGCAATTTCTTCAGCAAGCTGGTCAAGTTGCTCTTGAGAAACGCCATCAGCTTTGCATTGCTCATCTTCAGCTGTTGGAAGAAGCACTTTTGCAGCTTCAAACACTTCGTTGAGCATACCGCCGAGGAAAATTTGTTGGCCGTCACGGGTTTTCATTGGCTTGCCATCTGGGCCATTAATTGTGCCGTAACCAATATGAAGTGGAAGTGTTGTACCACCATCTTTTTTGTTTAAGAAGCCAGCTTGTTCTGCTGCTCTAAACACTTGCTTAAAGTGCATGCCTTGGCGTTGGTCAACAACGTAATAAATTTGGTCTGGCGCAAAGTCTTCCTGACGTTGGAAGATTGTTGCTAAGTCAGTTGTGCCATAAGTAACAGCACCATCTTTCTTAAAGAAAATAAGTGGTGGAAGTGGATTTTCACCGTCTGCTTCTTCTGCAACATGAACAACTTGAGCACCCTCAGACTCAACAAGAATACCTTTCTCATTTAAGACTTTTGCAACGCGGTCGATATATGCATAAGAATCACTTTCGCCATACCAATAGTCAAAGTTAATATCCATGCGTTCGTAGTTTTTACGAATAGCTTGCACAGAAACATCAACAAAGTGCTTCCAAAGACCATGGTAACCAGACTGGCCTTTTTGCATTTGAGCTGTAATGAAACGTGCTTCTTCAAGAGCAGCGTCATCATTTTTACAACGCTCATTACCTTCTCTGTAAAGACGGTTTAATTCTTCAAGCGTTACTGGAGACTCTTCTGGGTATTCACCTTGGTGGTTCTCATCGAAGTATGGAAGATCAGGTTTTTGATGCTTAAGCTCTAGAATCGTTTTACCGTATGGTAGGCCCCAGTCACCCAAGTGAACATCACTAATTGTTTTATGGCCAACAAATTGAGCAACTCGCTGTAGAGACTCACCAACAATAGCGCATCTTAAATGACCTACGTGCATTTCTTTAGCAACGTTAGGGCCGCCAAAATCTAATACGATTGTTTGTGGTGCTTCTGTTGTTGATACACCTAAGCGCTCATCACTTGATTGTGTATCAGCAAGTTGCTCTAGCAGTGAATCAGCAAGCTTAATGTTAATAAAGCCAGGGCCTGCAATGTCAAAAGCATAATCATCAGCTTGACCTTGAGCAGCAATCAAGTTTTTAACAGACTCAACAATCATCTCTGCCAGTTGGCGGGGTGGCTTTTTCGCTTGTTTTGCAAGAGCAAGAGCGCCGTTGCATTGAAAATCGCATAGATCTGGACGATTAGAAAGACCAACAGAAGCGTGCTTCTGATCAAGTTCTAAGGCTTCGAAAGCCTGATTAAAGAGTGCCTGAAGTTGTTGCATTATGTGCCCCAAGGATCGGTTAAAAAGCATTATTTTACACTGAGAACACCTTGCCAGCAAACAATCAAGAACAAGAGTGCTATATAAGCAATCGCCTTTTTAAGTTATTAGAGAAACAGTGGTAATAAACAGTAAGCTTGTATAGTAAATGACCAGTAGCACTGTCATACTGATAGCCTTTCTTTTATTGGCTGGAGCTGTTTCTATGTGGGTTTTCTTTGTTATTGCTGCAACCTTGTTGCAGACCATTAGAAACGGTTTTAAGAGTGAGTTAAGCACCAGCGTAAGTGCAGTTGGTGTTACTTTTGCTCGATACATCTGGTCTATTCCCATTGTGGCGCTTTCAATTTTATTGATATGTCTATTTGTAGAAGAGGGGCCATATTTACCAAATCTTGAAATGATTCCTTATGCAATTCTCACTGGCTTTTTTCAAATAATTGCCACAGTTGCTATGGTGCAACTATTTCAAATGGAAAACTATGCTGTGGGTGCAGGGCTTGCCAAAAGTGAAGCCATTGCTGCTGCAATATTAGGTGTACTCTTTTTTGGTAGTAACTTAAATGCTGTTGGTATGGCTGGGGTCGCTCTTGGTTTTATCGCTGTATTAATTATGTCCATCCAAGGTGTATCAAGCTTGCCTTCAGTTAAAACCTTAGCTCTTGGTGTTTTCTGTGGTGTTGGCTATGCCATTTCATCCTTATTAATGCGAGAGGCTGCACTTCGCTCTGGGCTTATGTTTCCCCTTGATGCAACATGGGTTTTATTTATTGCGCTTGTGTTCCAATTTTTAGGCATGGCTATCTATATCCGCTTTAAAGAGCCAGATACCTTTAGACGTTTAAGAGCAAGGGCTAAAACAACAACCTATGTTAGCTTAACCAGTACCTTTGGTTCATTAGCATGGTTCTCTGCCATGGCACTCATGGATGTTGCTATTACTAAAACAGTTGGGCAAATTGAAGTGCTCTTTACGCTTATCTATGCTCACTATGTTCTCAAGCAAAAACCCACACAGCGAGATATTTGGGGCCTTATTCTCATTGGTATTGCTGCTGTAATGGTGATGCTGCCTGCCTAATAAATAACCTTTAGTGTGTTTTTTGCAGAAAAAATGCACTCATTTTTTTCTATTCGACATAAGTTATTGCGTAGTGTCGTAATGCCTTGTATTTTCCTTGCCTTAGAAAATTATTCTTTTAATTGAAATAAATAATAAAACTTATTCGATTTTTTGAGGTGTAGGATGAAAAATATTAAATATTTGATGCTGGCAGGTGCTGCTCTTAATATGGCTGCTTGTGGTGGCGGTAGTGACGATGTTGAAAATGATCTTGGCACAAATATTCCACCAACAATGACAGCCGATCAAGAAAATAGAGGTTCTATTACTATACAGCGATATTCAAGTGATAGAAACTCACCTTTCGGATACTCTCAAAATGGATTAGGTGCACCAGGTGTTATCACGTTTGATCATCATCAGCTTGATGATGTGAGTGCTATTGTGAACGCCGTTTATAATAGTGGCGAAACGATTCAAATTTCCTTTGATTCTAATTTATAAATATTAAGCTTCTAGCTTGTTTTTCCCTGTGTTTGGTGTATGAATAAGATTTATGCCTTACACAGGAGAAACTCTATGAAGCTCTGTTTACGTGCTGAAACCAAGCCTTTCGAAAAGCGTCGAGCTTTAAGCCCCCAAGATGTTGCCAAACTAAAGCAACAAAATATATCTATCCTTGTTGAGTCCTGCCCTCAATCCATTTTTTCAGCTGAAGAATATGCTGCAGTTGGCGCTGAAGTTATTGAAAAAGGTGCTTGGAAAACATTGCCAAAAGAGTGGATTATTCTTGGCTTAAAAGAGCTTGAAGAGTCTAATGAACCTCTTATTCATACCCATATTTATTTTGCTCATTGTTATAAACACCAAGAAGGCTGGCAAGCGTTATTAAAACGGTTTCACCAAGGTGGTGGTCAACTTTATGATCTTGAATATTTAGTAGAAAATGGCCGACGTATTGCTGCTTTTGGGTATTGGGCTGGGTATGCTGGTGCTGCTTTATCTTGGGCTTTATGGCAGGCCGAGAAGCAAGGGGCTCTTTCTTCTTTTGATATTCCATATTCGTTTGCAAGCGTTGATGCATTGCAGGCGCATTTAAAAGCATTTTATGCTCAAGATGAACTAAGCGCTATTGTGATTGGTGCACTTGGGCGTAGTGGAAAAGGGGCTACTGATTTTTTAAAATCAATGTCATGCTCAGTCGCTGAATGGGATCAGGCTGAAACTCAAAAGGGAGGTCCATTTCCTGAACTTCTTAGTTATGACTTGCTTATCAACTGCGTGCTCATGACTTCGCCAAATCCACCTTTTATCTCAAAAGAATTACTTACACACAATAAAAAATTAAGTCTTATTGGCGATGTAAGCTGTGACCCAACAGGGCCATATAATTCATTGCCAATTTATACTCAGGCAACAACCTTTGATAAGCCTCTAGTCAAAGTCAATGAAAGTGCTCACAATTTGTATGTTATGGCCATAGATCATTTGCCTTCCTTGCTCCCCAAGGAAAGTAGTGAAGACTTTTCTGCTCAGCTGTTGCCTTATTTATTAGATATGTCTGGTACTGCTTGGCAGCATGCTGATGACTGGTTCCAGCGTTTCATCAGGCAAGCCATAACAGCTCATTAAGAATATAATACTGCTGCTAACACGCCTATCAGGCTTATGGATTTGTTTCTTATAAGCCTGCTTTTTTTGCCTAAGCTATCCCTTTACTTTAAAATCCTCTCCCAATATGATGACATATTGACTCTATTTTGTGGTTGGTCTTTCCCCTTTATGTCGATACCGAGTCTTTCTTTTAAAAACAAGCGATAAGAACTATGAAGTCTGTTAATAATGCAAGTGTAAAAGCTCAAGTGTATTCCTCTGCTTCTGTTAGGCAATCAGAGAATATTGAGGTGCAACCAAAGGCGGGCTTATTGCAGTTTTTCCCGCTGAGCTTGCCTTTATCAAAGGTTTTAAAAGACGGGCTTGCCAAGCTAACGCCGATTAGTGGGCAACATAAGGCTGTGCTTAGTACTTTAGTGGAGACTGATACTCGAGGTATTAAAGATATTCAACAAGCTTTGCATGAGTCTGTTGAATATACAGATGATGCTATGGCGCAGGTTTCAGATGCAGATTTCAAGGCTTTGATGAATACGACTATAACAAGTCAGCTTCTCGTTAAACCTTATTTACAAGATAAGGCTGGTGTACAAAGTGAATTTAAGCATGCCTGCACAGTAAAGTCTTTACTTGAATACTTTAAGCCTGAGCATATTGAAGTGACTGGCTCTTCAGTAAAGTCACTTATTGCGGGGCATGGTGTGCCTTCTAAAGCATCAGATTTAGATTTAGTGATTTATGTTGATCTTGATAAATTTGGTAAAGACCCGAAAACGAGAAACTGGGGTATTTTAAATGCTTATGCAGATCAATGCGGTTACCCAAAGGAGCCAGCTGTAAGAGCAAGAGCAACCATTGAGTTTATTAACCATGCTTTTGGTTGCACATTTAAGCCAGCAGTAGATCGTAGTGCATCTCATACGTTAGATATTACATTGATTGATTCCAAACTTTATCCTATGAATAAAACAGGCTCAGTTAAAGGGCACTATCCTCGCTGGGATCAAATTCAAAGCGCTCTTAAATTATTATCACATGATGGTCTTTCAGCAAAAGCTCAGGGCTTATTATCGATTAATGCACTGCAATATTTGCAAAAAAGAGGTCTTGTTCTTTTTAACCCTTTGCTTGCGAGCCCTAATGCAAAAAAAGAGGGGACATTGTTAAGAGTCTCAAAAGCAATAGGGCCTAAATTCCAGAATTTATCGCATGACAATCATTTGCATCGGTTGCAAACACATTTAGTTGATGACCTTTTTACGCAATCTTCTGCATATGATAAGCATCAGTTCGGCATGGAAAAAGTAAGCTTAGATTCAGTACCTGTGCTGAGTTTTTCTGAGCTATTGGATGAGCATGCAGAAATATACAAACAGCATCATGCTGGTCAACTCAGTATTCATGATGCACAGGCTTTAGATATTTGTTTGGCTGAAGTTGCTTATAAAGCATTAAGAGAAAAACCTGAGTCTCGCCATGAGTTAAATCAGCTCGTTTATCGTGCTCAATGTGCAACTGCTGCGGGTAAGCATTCGCTTGCCGAAAAAATACTGCATGGGATTACAAGTCAAAAAATTGATATTGCAAAGCTCCATCCAATGTCTCAAATCTGGTTAGAAGGGCTTGTAAGTCACTTCAATTTTGAAAAGCCATTAAGTTCTAAAGAGCGATTAAACTGGCTTGAGTTTGCGCAGAAATCCTCAACCCATTCAATTGAAGATGCACTAAAGCTGATTGATACGACAAAAGGGAAAAGTAAAAAAGCTGCAGTTTCAAAAGACGATGTGCGTAAAAGTTTAGCCGCAATAAAAGATGTGAAGCAATCCTGTAAAGCATTAGTGACTTGGCTTGATCGCCATCCAAATGAGTCGCAATCTATTCAGCAGCTGTTCTCAAAAGTATCGAAGTTAAGTATTGATGATGCAAAAGAGTTTGAGGGCGCAATTGAGAAATACTCTTCCAAGATTTTAAAAGACCCTAAAAACGCGCTTGCTTTATTAGAACTAAGCCTTTCCAAGCAGCGGTTTAATCAAAGTGACTTCTGGAAAGATAAATTAAGTCAGTCGCTTGCTGCTGTGCTTGAGAATGGTCACTCAAAGAAAGACTTTGCAGAATTAGATCGTCTCTTAAGAGAGCATATAGGCGATAAAATATATCCAAGTGCTGTTTCCCAAATGTTGCAAGAAGCTAATGGTTTTGAAGATTATGTACAGCTTATGGCGGAGAAGGCTGCTCATACTAAGATATTACCAAGCTTGCAGTTTGTATTAGGCCAAAGCCTTGTGCCTCACCTTGATCATGATCAGGCCCTTTCTCATGAGCAAAATAAACAGGCGCTTCACTACTTTGAGCTGGCTGCAAATTCGAGTAAGACAGCATTAGACTCTGTTAACGCAGCCTTGATGGTATGTCAAAAAATGGGTGATGCAGAAAAAGGGTTAGATGTTATTGCGAAGTATATGAATAAGCTTAGTGATACGGATAAACAAGACCCTGTCTTCCTTGATAGTGCTCGTGAAATGATTAGTATGATTGGCTCACTTGCTTCTGAAATCACACCAGACACTTTGAAATGTTTTAAGCAGCTTGAGCCATTGCTGGGTAATGTCGATGAGCATGATCAATTTGAAGACTATGGTAAAGGCTTATTACAGCTCTATGATCAATACACTTATTATCATCGTAATACCCTAGGCAGCGTTAACATATGGCCTAACATGCTTAATTCATGTACCATTTT
>TARA_B100000686_G_scaffold144086_1_pt1 | contig 39971 bp, 30 predicted proteins | sample TARA_B100000686 | Tara Oceans TARA_B100000686 (sample SAMEA2622733) | marine metagenome | biome: marine biome (ENVO:00000447); feature: marine epipelagic mixed layer (ENVO:xxxxxxxxx); material: "saline water (ENVO:00002010), including plankton (ENVO:xxxxxxxx)" | depth 150 m | reverse complement strand
ATAGGAGAAGGCGATTCTTCAATCAATTTTTGATGTCTTCTTTGAATAGAACATTCCCTTTCCCCCAAATGTATAGTATTCCCGTGGGTATCGGATAAGATTTGCACCTCAATATGGCGCGGATTCTCTATAAATTTCTCTATATAAATGTCACCGTTACCAAATGCATTAAGCGCTTCCTGGCTAGCAGCTTTATAAGCACTCAGAATTTCATTTTTCCCTCTAACGAAGCGCATACCTCGACCACCACCACCAGCTGAAGCTTTCAGCATTATTGGATAACCTATATTATCTGCTTTTTCCAATGCATCACCTGGTCCAGAAAGTATTCCATCTACGCCCGGTATTACAGGTACACCAGCAGCTTTCATAGTTTCTTTTGCTTTTGATTTGTCCCCCATTGCCGAAATAATCTCTGGATTTGGTCCTAAAAATGTAAAATCGTTTTTAGCACAAATTTTTGAAAACTGCGCTGACTCTGATAAAAATCCGTATCCAGGATGAATTGCGTCCGCATTTGTGATTTCACCAGCAGCAATAATTCTTGGGATATTTAAATAACTATCAGCACTGGGTGGAGCTCCTATACATACTGCTTCATCAGCAAATTTAACATGTAAAGACAATTCATCTGCAGATGAATATACGGCAACGGTCTTAACTCCCATCTCATGGCAGGCCCGGATAATTCGAAGACCAATTTCACCGCGATTGGCAATAAGAATTTTTTTAAACATCAATTTCTATGAAGGATCAATAACAAATAAAGGTTGGTTATATTCTACTGGATCAGAGTTATTAACCAAAATATTTTGAATAATACCATCACATTCAGCTTCAATTTCATTCATGATTTTCATAGCTTCAATAATACAAACTACTTGACCTGTTTTTACATGATCTCCTACAGAAACAAATGGTGGGTCATCTGGAGAAGGCCCTGTATAAAAAGTACCTGGCATTGGAGCCATAAGTTTATTATTTGACTTACTTTCAGTTTGTTCTGAGCTCTCTCGCGATAAATTTCCCTTTGATTCTGATTCTAAAATAGCAGTTGATACGATATTAGATTCTTCTTCTGACCTAATAAAGCTCGAACTTTTATTCACACGATATTTCCTACCCCAAAAAGTAACCTCAATTTCATTTACATTCGAGTTTTCAAGTATATAAATAATCTCCTTTAATTTATCTTGCCACATAATCTTACCTTTATAAATTTCTATTTTTTGCACGTTCTACGTATTCACCTGTCCTAGTATCAATCCGTAACTTATCTCCTTCACTAATGAATAGTGGCACATTGAGTGTCAATCCAGTCTCAACTGTCGCGGGTTTAGTCGCACCTGTAGCGGTGTTCCCTTTAAGACCAGGTTCAGTATCCTTTACCTTTAATACTACGTGAGATGGAAGTCGTATATCTAGGACCTCATCTCCATCGAATAAAAGGTCAATATTCATACCTCCTTGAAGATAATATTTCTTATCTCCGATAAAACTACATTCAACATTTAATTGATCAAAGGTATTATTATCCATAAAGACATGAAAATGATCATCATTGTAAAGAAATTGCATTTCTCTTGCTTCTAAACGGATGAACTCAAGCTTAGATCCAGCATTAAATGTTTCATCAATAATTTTTCCTGACAATATATCTTTTAGTTTAGTTCTAACAAAAGCACCACCCTTGCCAGGTTTTACATGCTGAAATTCCAATACCTTCATTCTTTTGTCTTTGTATAGAATTACAGCGCCATTACGAATATCTGCTGTCGTGCCCATTTTAATTAATTGCTAAATCAATATAGAAACAGAATTTACAGATTACAATTATAAGGTTAAACTTGAATTAATTTATTTTGTAAAGTTATAAAGAAATTAAATCTTACCAATTATGAATTTAATTTTATTTAGATCAGATTCTATTTGGTTTGTATCTAAAGTTTCCTTCGCATATTTAACCAAATCCGAACATTGTAAAATTTTTAACCAAGTATCAAATTTTTCATCGGAAAAAGGAAATAGATTACGATTTTCTTTGATTTCGGCAGTGGTCATCTCCAGAGCTCTAACAAAATATTTTGTTTCTACATATTCACGGGATATATGTGATAATCTAATATAAAATTCTTTGGAAAAACCTTTTGGATTTAATTGACTTAAACGATTTAAAGCTCTTTCTTCTGGGTTTTCTAAAATTATATGGTCTAGTTTAACATAATTTTTTAGTTGACGTTTTTTCCAAGTCCAAATCATTGCTATAAATAATCCAAAAAGTAAAATCCAAGTTAAAATATTTTTAAAATTAATGACTCCTTTTACAGGAACAGGACCTATTAAAGGTCGAAGTGTATTTTCATTTTCAGCTAAAAGCATACTTTTAATCTGAACTTCCAAAATTGGAACATTTAGTGAGTATTCTTTTTGTCCACTTTGATTTAATATATTAATTTGATATTCTGGTGTTTGGTATTGACCAGTATCCCAAAATATAAGTTCAAATACTACCCCACTTTGTAGTCCATTATCTTGAATTGGAATTTTGTTTCTTATGCTAATAGAATCATTATCTATTATGATGTCTGGAAAATCGATCTTTTGGTTACCAGAATTTTCAATACTAATGCTCCAATTAAAAACATCACCAATAAATCCTGAAGTAGTGTCTAAATCAGATAAGACGGATAAAGATTGGCCTAATAGAAGAGAAAAAGTATATAGGATAATTAAACTTCTTTTTATTTGAATCAAAATCTTTTTTCTCTCATTTTAAAAAAAGATAACAAGGGTTCTACATAATCCTCATTGGTTGCTATGGAAATCATATCAAAGCGAATTTTGCGACATTTTTTATTAAAATTTTCGATTTGATCATCAATCTTCTTTGCAAGTTTCTTTCTATAAGATTTAGAAGATGAATCGACCCAAAATATTTTATTAGTCTCTGGGTCTTCCACTTTGGCAAGACCAAAATTTGGTAATTTTATTTCAGCAGGGTCAAACAAACGAATCCCAATAATATCATGTTTACGATTTGCAGCTTTTAGTGTAGACCAATAATCACTATCTAAAAAATCTGATATTAAAAACACTACACTTCTTCTTTTAGCCACATTTAAAAAATACTCAAGAGCATTTTTCAAAGAGGTGCCAGTATTATTTGACGATACATACAAAAGTTCTCGAATAACCCTTAGGACATGACTTTTACCTTTTTTTGGAGCTACATATTTTTCTATTTCATCAGAAAAAAGTATCAAACCAACTTTATCGTTATTTTTAATAGCAGAAAAACCCAATACCGCAGCAATCTCAGAACCTAGATCACGTTTCAACTGCTTCCTAGATCCAAATTCTCCCGATGCAGAAATATCAACTAGAAGATATACAGTAAGCTCTCTTTCTTCCTCAAATATTTTTATAAAAGGAGATCCAGTTCTGGCAGTTACATTCCAATCTATAAGTCGAATATCATCGCCTGGTTGATACTCTCGTACTTCTGAAAAAGTCATGCCCCTACCTTTAAACACAGAATGATATTCACCGCCAAATAGATCATTAACCAATCCACGGGTTCGAATTTCAATCCGTTTCACCTTTTTAAGGATCTGACGGGGAATCATTTTAGTTTCTAAGGTATTTCTACGACTTCAAAAAGTCGGTTTATAATATCGTCTGAAGTTAGTTCTTCTGCTTCCGCTTCATATGTAAGAATAATCCGATGTCGAAGTATATCTGTTCCAATATACCTAATATCTTCTGGCGTTATATAACCACGATGCTCTGTAAAGGCTCTTGCTTTTGCAGCTCTAATAAGATTTATCGTTGCTCGAGGCGAAGCACCAAAATCAATAATTCCTTCCATATCTTCCAGTTTATATTTTTTTGGGTTGCGAGTAGCAAAAATCAGATTTAATACATAATCCTCCACCTTTTCATCCACATAAATATCAGTAATCACATCTTGAGCATTTAAGATATCATTGGGAGAAACAATAGGACTAAATTCAGACAACTGAACCTTTTTTGTATTTTGTCGTAAAATTAATCGTTCTGATTCTTGTTTAGGATAATTAACAATTAATTTAAACATAAATCGATCTACTTGGGCTTCAGGAAGAGGGTAGGTTCCTTCTTGCTCAATTGGATTTTGAGTAGCAAGAACGAGAAATGGTTCATCTAATTTAAATGTATTTTCACCAATGGTAACTTGTTGTTCTTGCATAGCCTCAAGAAGAGCACTTTGAACCTTTGCAGGAGAACGATTTATTTCATCAGCAAGAATAATATTGGAAAATATTGGACCTTTCCTTGTATCAAATTCACCTGTCCTTTGATTAAATATTAAAGTACCAAGAAGATCAGCAGGTAACATATCTGGAGTAAATTGAATTCTTTGAAAATCTGTACTAATTAACTTTGATAGCAGATTCACAGTTAAAGTCTTAGCTAAACCAGGTACTCCTTCCAATAAAATATGTCCATTTGCCAGCATTCCGATTAATATTTTGTTGATCAATTCATCTTGCCCTACAATGACTTGGTTCATTGTTTTTTTTAGTTCATCTACAAAAATTGATGCTTGGGAAATTTTATCATTGATTTTAGTTAAACTGAATTCACTCATTGTATATTATTATGAAGTAATATGTTTTAGCGCAGGAATTTCATTAATATTTTTTCCAAGATATTCCATTTCAAACTTTACAGAAGGTACAAGTTCATGCTCTGGAAACATTTTTAAAAATTCCTGATATTCTATCTTTGCACTTTCAAAATCATTAATAACATTAGCAAAAATATAACCAATCATAAATTGGGCATGCGGTTCCTGATCAGATCCTTTATACTTTTCAGAAATTTTTCGATACTCTTGAATAGCTGTAGTAAAATCTCTTAGGTCATTCATATAAATATCACCAATTAAATACTGACCTTTTGGTGTAATATCATGATTAGGATATTGTTCAATCAAATAAATAAGATGAGAAAGAGATTCTTTTATCATTTTCTTTTTTCGGAGGGATTCCGATTGATTAAGAATCCATTCTGGAAAGTCTATTAATTCTTTTTCGGCTTGCTTCCCTTGTACTGACAATCCATATTTATTAACTGTTTTCTTTAAGGCTAAAAACCCAGCTGGTAAATCATTTTTCCAGTTAAGATGAATTCTAGCTAACTTATATTGTGCTAAGGACGCTAAGCTATCTCTAGGGTACTTTTTCACAATTGCTTCCAAATTTTCCATAGCTATTTCTATCTGATCTTCATTTAAACTCACTTCAGCAATTTCAAAATATTCACTTGCTGTTTTTGAGCAACTAGCTATAATAAATATCCAAATAAATATTAATTGTAATTTGTATCTCATTATTATCCTATATTTTTACCAATAAAAATTAAAACTCTACCTCTTATTTAAAAAGTGCAAGCATATGCTAATAATATGTGAAATACTTATAAATGTTCCAAATAATATTCTGTTTAAAATAAACTTTGAACACCAAGTTGGATTTTACCTTTTTTAAGACGGTTAAATTGCACTGCATAATCAAGACGAGCGGGTCCTAATGGAGTATTTAAAGTTATACCAATTCCTCCATCCCAATTCAAGTTTTTAATCGTTATTTTTTCTAAATTATTATTTAAAATACCACCATCCGTAAATATAGTCATACCAATGGATCTATAGATAGGAACTCTATATTCAATATTGGTCATAAGGCGATAAATATCACCCCAAGGTTTACCATTTTTTTCTTCAAAGCGTAGAACATCCCATCCACGCATACTTGTACTCCCTCCTAAATAAAACTTTTCAAAACTATAATCTGGGATTGTTGTGTCCCAGTTCCATATGTATCCTGTTTTCATTCTGACAGCAAAAACAGACTTATAACCAATTGCAGTGTATGCATGGACTGCAATATCCGCTTTCAAATAATCCCGCTGCCCTCCTAGGAAGTAACCAGAAGATTTAAATAATCCCGTAAAAAAAAATCCTCTCTTCGTAAACAAAGGGCTGTCCCTTTTATCAATTTGTATTTTTATAGAAATAGATTTTTGCTCAATTGACCGTCCCTCTATATTTTCTTTTTTAGAATTATCGCTAAATGATTCCCATACTGCATTAGTTTCAAAAAATGATCTATCTAAAAATCTAAACTTCTGGGTTAGATTTATTCCATAACGATCTATGGTTTCTATAGAGTCTTTATAATTAATAAAAGTTTCAAAGTAGGATGTTAGCTTTGAAGGAAAGCGCAAATTAAAAATCCAATTAGTAGAAAGATTTATATCATAACGTATTCTAGGACGAACAAATTCTTCCTCAACTGGGATACCTGCTAGAAGTTTTGTTGAAAATTGGGTTGGTAATTCAAAAATAGATCTATTTTTCCACTCAATTGTCGCGCTATAAGCTGTTATTGGTTCTGTACCTTCTGCAAAGCGAATGGGATCATATCCTCCTGTTGAATTCCATTCACGCTGTTTGAATGGCTTTAATTCTATGACTAAATCTACTAATGAATCTGATTTTACTTTTCTCACGGGGATAAATTGCACCATTGAGAATACACCTGTATCCCGTAACCGTAATTCAGTTTTATCAATGATACTTTTTTTATATTTTTCGCCAAATTCATATAAAAGTTCTCTCTGTACTAAAAGAGTATCAATATTCGCAATTCCTTCAAAGTGAGTTCTTTGAATAATTATATCTTTTCCTTCATGAATTACAATGCTTAAATGGATAGAATCTGTAATTTCGTGCTTAATCTCCATATCAAAAAATAGCTTCCCAAGTTCATGATATTCATTTTCAACTAATGAAATGCTCTCATTTACTTTTACAGGATTATATATTTCACCCACATCTATACCAAGCATAGAAAAAATATTATCTGAAGAAATAACTGAATTACCTTCTATTTCAACTGCAGAAATCGAGTACTGTTTTCCTTCTTCAATTTTATAAAGTATCTCAACATTTTCGCCTTGAATTACAAATGATTCATCTATATTGACGTCAAGAAACCCTTTTGAATGATAGTAATTCTTTAAAGATAAGGCATCTAGTTTCAAAATTCGCGCATCAAATATTGGTCTTCGATATATTATATTTGGTGGTTTTTGCCTAATAATAAACAATATTTCTTTTTCGGAAACAGATTTATTACCAGTTAATTCAAGAGATTTGATGATAATTTGATTATCTTGAGAATATAAACATCCCAAAGATACAAATAGGAACCATATTAAAGGGTATTTTGATGTCATTAGTTAGCTAGTATGCATAACGATATCGGTATTTAACACTATAGGATCCAGTATTATCTATATTCCCAACCACAGAAAAATGCCGATTTAATTTATACTCTACGCCAATTTGGGTATTATTTGTCAATGAGAATGATCTTATATAAGATAAATTTAGATAAGTTTTATCACCGATCTTTCTTTTAGCAGCTACTTCAAATTTTTCATTCGTATCGGGATTGATTAAACTTGCGGTCCCAGAAATATCTATATCATCCACCAAATTCATCGCCATCATACCCGGCATTTCCCTTAAGTTTTTTTCAAGTTGATTTTCAAGAATCGAACCTAGTATTGAAACTGTCTGGGTTCCAAATCCTGTGGACGACATACCTTGATCTTCGAAACGGTTACCCCATGTCAATAATTCTAAGATATCACTTTCAGAAAAACCACTTGCTGATTCCAGTACAATATCAAGGTCAGTCATACTGCCAATAATGCGGAGGTTAATGCGTTCATCATCTATGTCAGTATGAGCAACTAAGTTCATAACTGGATTAAATCCTTTATTATCAAAGCTTATATGTCCTTGTAAACCTTTAAAGTTATCCATATATGCAAATACATTCCCATCATCAACAAATATTTCACCTCCAAAATTCATATCCTGATTTCCTATTTGATTTAAATTCAGTTCTCCACCCACTTTAGCATCTATCTGTGAATTTTGGAATAGTGCTTGACCACGGATAGGTATATTCAAATTATATGAAATAATCGTACCAGATCCCTGAGGAAGTGTTTCTCCGACTTCAGTAGTTAGAAACTCATAAAAAACCTTTGCATCTAATGTTTCTATAATCCCTTCAATATTTACTGTATCTTTTCCGGAAATCAAAATATCAACATTTCCTACACCAATAATATCTATAGGCAAAGTCTTAAAAGAAACCTCATTGGCTTTAACAGTCAAATTATAGCTTGGTGAAAAAAATTGAGAAAAATCAATTGATCCCGAAACATTAATATTATTATTCTCCAATTTTTGAATACCGATATTTGAATGATTGGTATACGCATTAAAATAATTAATAATCATATGATTATTAATTATTTCCGCTTGGCCTTCAATATTAGTGATATCATCATCGATTAATAAAGTGGACATTGTCCCATTGCTTATAGAAATTTTCCCGTTTCGTTTTAAAGATTCAGCCTTTCCTTCAATATTCAATTCAATCTCAATCTTACCTCTTACTGAATCTAAATCAGATACATAAGGAGAAAGAAAATATAAAGAATAAAGATCCCCTTTTGTTTTAAGGCTAAATATTCCATTAGGGGAAATGCTACCAAAATTTTTAGAGACTAAATTCAAATCAAAAGGAATCGATCCTTTTGAAGTAATAAGATCTTCCTTATAAACCGAGCTTAATTGATCTATATTGAAGTATTCACCATCATAATCTCCTGATACTTTTACATTACCTAAAGAGATTAAATCAAAAGATGCATTAATGATATCAATATCATAATCAAATTGGGTCTTTTTACCTTTCGCAGAATGTTGATTTAAAAACAATGAACCTGATGCTAATCCGCCTAAAGCATAATAATCAGGAATAATATTACTAATAAGAGATAAGGGTAAATTTGTGAATGTAGTATTCAATGAAATTGGTGCGTTATGGTAATCTTTGATCATCAATGGGATGACTCCATTGGCCTGAACTCCAAACGTTTTTCCACGAGTCATTGATATATCATCTATATGTATCATTTCATCTTTATATAAAAATGAAATATTCATTTCATCAAAAGGCTCTCGCATATATATGCCCTTTTTCAAAGAGATATCGACATCTAATACAATTTCATCATCTCTTTCCCTTACTAATATTTCACCAAAAACAATCCCAGATATATTTAAACGTTGATCATGTATAAAATGAGCGATAACTGATGCATCAAAGTTAGACATCTTTATATGACCCTCTGATCGATGGCCTCCTGAAATAACTCCTTCCAGTATACCATCGTTTATATGTAATTCGAATGGATCAACTCGTAATAATGTATCAATTAGACTAAAGGAAATAGGATAGGAGTTAACAAGATAATTTTTTTCAAATGCAACTTGAATTCTATCCACTATATAAGAATTCAATCCATCATATTTTCCAGAAATTTGAAAATAATCATCGCCCGATTTAAAATGGCAATTTTCAATAATAACTTTTCCATTATCAATAATCGCATCAACTGTTCCACTTTGAAATGAGTTATCTTTCCAGGTACCTCTGCTTACTTTCAGATCTATAGTACCTTTACTTGAGTCATTTTTTACATCCATTCTTGAATTAAACTCTAATGATTCAAGAAAAAAACTATCATAAACAATATTATTACAAATTAATTCAGTAGTTGCTGAGGGTGACTTAAATGGTCCAGTAATTTGCATTCCGCCAGTCGCCTTTCCAGAATTGAAATTTCCAGGCAAAAATTGATTTATCAATTCTATATCTGCATTTTCCAAGTCAGCAATTATATTCAGATCTTTTTTCTTAAAATTCAAGTACCCATCCAATGTTAATCTACTATTATCAATTAAAAGCATTACAGGACTAGTAGTAGTTAAAATGCTATCTTTATATGATAATTGGCCATGGAAAGAAGTTTCTCCTACTTCTAAATATTCTGTTTCTAAGACTTCAAGGGTTAAATCTATTTGTTCCAAATAGCCATCTGGAGTTAAATCCCCGTCCAAAATAGCCAATCCTGTAAGGTTAGTTGAGATATCTTCATGATCAATCCATCTTGCTAAATCCAAGTTTTTCAGATTAAGGTAACTATTTATGCGGCCATCTTGACTTAATAATCCACTCATTAATAATTCAGAATTTTCTCCTTTAAGTAGTAGATTTTTAAGAGTCCAAGATTTATTATTTAGCTTTTTAAAATGAAATTCACCCATCATATTTAATCCAAGACCATTTGTAAGAGATAATTCTCCAGAATAATTTTTGAAATCTGAATAAAAATCAAAAGCACCAGAAAAATTTGAAAATTTGGTTTTTAATGGAAGTTTGGTAAATAATTCTTCTGGAATGTTAAAATCATTAATTTTTATTTTTCCTTCTATCAGTGAACTTTTATTATCAATCTTAAAAGATCCCATTAACGGTAATCCCAGAAAAGTTCCAATGAGATTATTAAATTGGATATTTGAGCTTATATAAGATAATTCTAAACTCTTTAAGTTTACCTCTTGAATTAGAGTGTTAAGTAGATCTAAATGAAACATATCAAAAAATATTACAGGATTAGATCCTCCAATAAGTTCACCCGAAATGACTGTTTTAAATATCGTTTCTTTTTTATCAGAAATAATTTCCATATTTCCTGAACAATAAAAAGATTTAATATTCAATGGAATTTGAAAATCTTTATCTGGTATCTCTTTTTTTGATTCATATTCTAAAACATCTTTTGATAATTTAAATGAAACAGATTCTGCAAATAACAAATCAAGGGTAGGTAATCCAAACAAACTTTTTATTATACCTATATTTATATCCAATTTATCTATATAAATTGAGTCAAATTTGCTGTGGAATAGCATGATATCAAAAAATTGAGTTTTTCCAAGTAAATGTCCTGATACCCTCTTTATATCCATTTCCCATCCATAGATGGATGCAGTCTCATTAGCTTTTTTTACAAGGAAATTTTTCCAATAATTGGAATCTAAAAAAACTAAGCTACTGATAACTAGAAAAGTAGCGAATCCAAGTATTAATTTTTTATAAGTTTTCACTATTGTAACATTACATAGTGAATTTTAAAATAGGAAGTGAGTTCCATACAAAAAAACGCCCGAGTGGGCGCTTTTTATTATTATAGATTACTAATTTCTCATTAATCAACTACTTCAAAATCAGCATCTTCAATTTCGCCTTCTTTTTTACCTTTACCTTTTTGGCTTTTCCCTGCATTGATATCACCAGATTCAGATTTATTCCCAGTTTCTTCCTTTTGAGAAGATTCATACATTTTAGAAGCCAAAGAGCTCCAAGTAGTATTAAGCTGTTCCATTGCTGATTTCATATTTTCAATATTTGTACTATCCTTCGCTTTTTTAAGAGCATCAACTTTTTCCCTTAATAAATCTTTTTCTTTTTCATCAAGCTTATCACCATGTTCATTGATATTTTTTTCTGTTTCATATATCAAATTTTCTATTTGATTATTAAGATCAATTTCCTCTCTTTTTATTTTATCATCCTTTTCATGCTTTTTAGCATCATTTACCATTTTATCAATTTCAGATTCTGAAAGACCACTCGAAGCCTCAATTCTGATACTCTGTTCTTTTCCAGTAGCTTTATCTTTTGCATTGACATTTAAAATACCATTAGCATCAATATCAAAGGTTACTTCTATTTGCGGAACGCCTCGTGGAGCAGCTGGGATATCAGCAAGATGGAACCTACCAATTGTCTTATTATCAACAGCCATTTCACGCTCACCCTGCAATACGTGAATCTCCACAGTTGTCTGATTATCAGCGGCAGTGCTAAATACTTGTGATTTTTTTGTAGGAATAGTTGTATTTCGATCAATTAACTTAGTACTAACGTTACCAAGCGTCTCAATACCTAATGACAGTGGTGTTACATCAAGCAATAAAATATCATCGACATCTCCTGCTAATACACCACCCTGTATTGATGCACCTAGAGCTACTACTTCATCTGGGTTTACACTATGATTTGGCTCTTGATTAAAAATTTCCTTTACTTTTTCTTGGATTTTAGGAATCCGAGATGACCCACCAACTAATATTATTTCATTTATATCATTCGCAGAAAGGCCAGCATCATCCAAAGCTTGTAAACAAGGATTAATTGTACGTTCAACAAGATCACTGACCAATTCCTCGAATTTTGCTCGAGTTAATGATAAATTCAGATGTTTAGGACCAGATCCATCTGCAGTAATGAATGGTAGATTTATGTCAGTCTGCTTTGATGATGAAAGTTCTTTTTTTGCTGTTTCAGCTGCTTCTTTTAACCGTTGTAAAGCCATCGGATCTTTGCGTAAATCTATACCATCAGATTTATTAAATTCATCAGCAATCCAATCAATGACTTTCTGGTCAAAATCATCTCCACCTAAATGTCCGTCTCCATTAGATGATTTTACTTCGAAAACACCATCTCCTAGTTCAAGAATTGATATATCAAATGTTCCTCCACCAAGATCAAATACAGCTATTTTCTCTTCTTTTTTCTTATCAAGCCCGTATGCTAAAGCTGCTGCAGTCGGTTCATTAATTATTCTTTGTACATTTAAACCCGCTATTTTACCTGCATCCTTAGTTGCTTGACGCTGAGAATCATTAAAATATGCTGGAACAGTGATTACAGCATCCGATACTTTTGTTCCTAAATATTCTTCTGCTTGCTGTTTTAATTTCTGAAGGATCATAGCACTGATCTCAGGCGGTGTGTATTCTTTATCGCCTGCATTAACAATAACAGCACCATTTGAATTTTTATCTACCTTATATGGAACTTCTCCAATTTCTGTTCCAACCTCATCAAACATCCTACCCATAAATCTCTTTATTGAGAATACTGTATTCTCAGGATTTGTTACTGCCTGGCGTTTAGCCGTTTGACCTACAAGCCTTTCTCCATCCTTAATAAAAGCTACCACGGATGGTGTCGTTCGACCTCCTTCTGGATTATTTATTACTGTAGGTTCACCGCCCTCTAATACAGCAACACATGAATTGGTAGTTCCAAGATCAATTCCAATAATTTTTGCCATTATTTACGCTCCTTAAGGAAAAAGAAAAATTAGATTAATTTTACCAACTAATATATAAACAAGTAACATACCATCTTAAATATTAATTCATTATGGCGTATTTTATTGAATTATCATCCTTTTTGGCAGAATTATAATTAAGGTGTTGATCTAGTGGTTTTTCTTTTTGATACTAGTTTTTGTTTAAGATCAAATATAAGCTGGTTTTTTAAGGAATTTACGTTAATCAATGTCCCCTTTTTCAGAACTTGTTTGAGTAATATTTCTGAAATAGGATCTTCTAAAGAAGTTCTAATTTCTCTTCTCAAATTTCTTACTCCGTATTCAGAGCTAAATCCTTTTTTTACAATTAATTTTTTTGCGGAATTCGTTATTTTTAATCTTAATCCTAATTTATCTAAATTTTGATATAAATCTAATAATTGTAAATCTATAATCTCAAAAACATTCTTTTCATCCAAAGCATGAAATACAATTGTTTCATCAATTCGGTTCAATAGCTCGGGTGTAAACATCTTCTTTACCTCATCAAACAAAATCGCTTTCATTGAACTGAATCTTTCCACTGAGTCTTTTTCTGCATCAAAACCAAATTCAAATTGTTTTAGACTTCCACTACCTATATTAGATGTCATAATTATAATTGTGTTTCTAAAATCAACTTTTCTACCCAAACCATCTGTCAAAATACCCTCATCAAACAATTGCAGGAGAATATTGAAAATATCTGGGTGAGCTTTTTCAACTTCATCCAATAAAACAACTGAATACGGATTTCGTCTTACTTTTTCAGTTAATTCGCCTCCTTCCTCATACCCTACATACCCAGGAGGTGCACCAATCAATCTGGAAATTGAAAATCTTTCAGCAAACTCAGTCATATCAACTTTAATAAGTGCTTTATTATGAGTGAAAAGATATTTTGCCAATACCTTAGCTAACTCTGTTTTACCAACACCAGTTGGACCTAAAAATAAAAAAACACCAATTGGTTTTTTGGGATCTTTCAAACCTACGCGAGATCGCCGTATCGCTTTTGATAAACTGGAAATTGCATCATCTTGGCCAATAATATGTTTACTTAATTCATTTGAAAGTGAAAGTAGTTTTTCACTTTCAGTCTCCGCCACCTTAGATACAGGGACCCCAGTCATAATTGAAACTACATCAGCTATATGATCTTCAGTAAGCTCAACAAAATTATCCCCCTCCATTTTTTCCCATTTTTGTTGTGCTTTGGATAGTTTAGTAAATAATTTTTTCTCTTTATCACGTAAAACGGCTGCTTCTTCAAATAACTGTTCGGATACTTTTAACTCTTTTTTTTCCCTAGTCTTTTGTAGCTCATCTTCTGCATTTAAAATATCCTTTGGAACTTCCAAATTATACATATGGGCTCTAGCGCCAGCCTCATCCATAACATCAATAGCCTTATCCGGTAAATATTTATCTGAAATATACCGTTCAGATAGGTAAACACAATTTTCAATAGCATCATTTGTATAAATAACTTTATGATGTTCTTGATATTTTTCTTTTAATCCATTCAATATATCTATAGACTCTGATATAGAAGCAGGATTAATAGTAATTTTCTGTAATCTTCTATCTAACGCACCGTCCTTTTCTATATATTTTCGGTATTCATCCATTGTGGTAGCGCCAATACAATGAATTTCTCCGCGAGCAAGAGAAGGTTTAAACATATTGGAAGCGTCTAATGATCCAGAGGCGCCACCAGCACCAACCAAAGTATGTATTTCATCAATGAAAATGATTATATCATTACATGTTTCTATTTCTTTCATAATACTTTTCAATCTTTCCTCAAACTGCCCTCTATATTTTGTTCCAGCTACCAATGCAGCAAGATCTAAAGAAAGAATACGTTTATTATGCAAAATATGTGGTACAGTTTTCTGAATTATTCTTTGACCTAAACCTTCAATAATAGCTGTCTTACCAACACCAGGCTCTCCAATTAATACGGGGTTATTCTTTTTTCTTCTCGTCAATATCTGTGTTACACGTTCAATTTCCGATTCACGACCAATAACTGGATCAAGCTTACCTTTATTTGCTAAGTTTGTAATATCCCTAGAAAAATGATCGAGAGTAGGTGTTTTACTTTTTAAAGAAGTTTCAGATGAGTAGCTTTCAACTTCAATCTCTTCTTCCATATTTGTCTGTATCAAATCACTAACAGTATCATAATCAAGTGAAAATGATTTTAATACTTCACATGCAATTCCTTCCTGCTCTTTAAGCATAGAAAGAAATAAATGTTCATCATCGGCAACTTTATCATTTCTTTTTGAAGCTTCTCCAAAAGCATTACGAAGAACTCGCTCAGCTCTTCTCGTTAATGGTAGGTGGCCAAGGGTCATAGTCCCTCCAGAAGATTTAATCATATCTTCGGCCATGGAAATCATTTCTTGTGGATCTAGGTCGTAGATATCTAAAATTTTTTTCGATAATCCATTATTTACTTTCAATAAACCCAGAAGGATATGTTCAGATCCTACGTAGCTATGGCCAAGTCGAATTGCTTCTTCTTTTGATTTTTTAATAATACGCTGTACACGTTCCGAAAAATTTTCTTTCATATCTTTATCATTTATAAGGTTTTAGTTTTCCATCATTTAGTACTAACCTATAATCGCCAATATTGGCAACTTCAGGATTATGTGTTGTCATTACAATTGATTGGCCAAAATTTTTGTTTATTTCTACCAAAAGATCAATTAGTTTTTCTGAATTTTTTAGATCGAGGTTTCCCGTAGGTTCATCCGCCATTACTAGGCTTGGTTTATTAATTATAGCCCTAAGAACAGCTACTCTGCATCTTTCACCTCCTGATAACTGATTAGGATAATGGTCTTTACGATCTATCAGATCCACTTTTGATAATAAATCAAGAGCATGATTATTAGAAACATTCTCATTATTTGATATCCAACTAGGCATAAGAATATTTTCTAAAGCAGTGAACTCCGGTAAAAGATGATGAAATTGGAATATAAAACCTAATTCTTTATTCCTTAGCAAACACAATTCATCTTCATTTAATTTTTCGACATTACGGCCATTGATTTTTATTAATCCAGTATCGGGTGAATCCAAAGTTCCTAAAATACTAAGCAATGTTGATTTCCCAACACCTGATTGCCCCATAATTGTAATAATTTTCCCTTCTTCCAATTTTAAAGATAAATCTGTTAGAACATTTAGTTTATTTGCTCCATTAATAAATGATTTATTGATATTCGAAGCTTCTAATATTATTTTACCCATTGCAAAGCATCCTTTGGTTTTATATGAGTTACTTTCTGGCTTGCGATCAAAGAAGATATAAATATAAAAAAAAGAGCAATAAAACAGATTATAATCACATCTTTAGTATAGATAATCATTGGTAAAGAACTAGTAAAATATATATCTGATGGGATTGGAATAATTCCAGTAATAGACTGAAAACAAACAATAACTATACCAATAATTACACCTAATAAGGCTCCTTTAATCCCTTTTGCTAATCCCATAGTTAGTATAATTTTCCTTACTAAAGTATTAGACGCTCCCATGATTCGTAAAATACCAGTTTCTTTAACTTTCAGTATTGAAATTAATGATAACGACGCCGCAAGATTAAATGCCGCAACAAGAAATATTAAACTTAATATTATAACTGTTGCTAATCGTTCAAGCTTCATAGCATCAACTAAAGATCTATTCAAATCTTGCCAGGTTTGCAGTGAAATCTCATTTGGTAAATTAGCTATATTTATATTTTTCCAAGCTTCAATATCAATATTAGGACTTAACCTCACATCAAAACCATCAAGTTTGCTTTTGCGATTAAATAAAGAATAACCAATTTTTAAAGGAACAAAAACAAATTTATCATCATAGTCAAGGATTCTTGTGGAAAAAATGCCATCAATCTTTGCTTTTTTCTTTGGTGGAAATCCAAGGATAAAGGATTGATCAATAGGACTACTGATTTCAATCTCATCCCCTATATCTTTACCTAACCGATATGCAAGGTCCTTCCCAATTAAAATACCATCTTCTGAGGGTATCCCACCATTAAGATTAAGCGCATAAAAATCATCGAATTTATTCATATCTACAGCTTTTAAGGATACTACTCTGTAATCTTTATTATTACTTATCAATCCTTTACGCTCCATATAAGGCATAACAGAGATTACACCAGGGATTTTTCTTAAGTTTTCTATTTCTAAATCATTAATAAACCCAGATAATCTTAAATCACCGTTAAAGTCCTTTAATTTTGATTTAACTATAGATTCAAACCCATTAATAATTGAAAGCGCAATAATTAGAGCAAAACATCCAACTCCCATCCCCACCATAGATAGAATTCCCGTAACTCGACCATGACCAACAGGGGAATCTGAAAATCTATTTGTAATTAAAGTAATTAAATTCACTCGTACAAAAGACATTCTGCAGGTTTCAGCTTATATATAGCTTTACTGGGCCACCAAGATGCTATCATACAAAAAATATAGGATAGTATAAGAATAGTCATAAATATTGGCTTGTCAAATGCCATAGGGATTTTATCCATAAAATAAATTTCTTCAGATATGGTTAGTAATTTAAATTTTAATTGTAAAGTTATCAGCAATAATGCAGTAAGTCCTCCAAGTAAACTTCCTAAAATTCCTATCAATCCACCTTGCATCATAAATAACATTTTAATTTTTGATCGAGAAAAACCCTGTGCAACAAGTATCCCAATCTGAGCTTTTTTTTCTATAATGATCATTGATAATGCAGATATAATATTTACAATCCCAACGAAAACAATTAGTCCAAACATAATAAATGCTGGCCAACGCTGGATCTGTATCCATTCAAAAAGTAATGCATGCCTTTGATACCAAGTTTCTAAAACATATGGATAAGATACATTAGGCAATTTTTGATTAATCTTGTCTTTAGAATAAAATACTAAACCAGTTACACTATCATTGTTGTAACCGAGTAAAGTTTGCGCATCTTTAATTCCTATATAAGCAAGGGTTTTGTCATATTCAGATAATCCAGAGTTATAAAAACCTACTATTTTAAATGACTTAATTTTTCTTAAAACTGTCCCATCTATATATTGCACATAAATAATTTTATTGTCTTTTATTTTTAATAGGTTACCCAATTGTTTTCCTAAAATAATTTCGCCTTGTCCTAGCTTCTTTGCAGATCTTGAATCTATCCAATCAATAGAAAGCCTGGGAGGTAGTTCATTGGCACCTTCAATTATAATACCATTTGCATTTGGTCCAGAACGAACCATACACATTCCTCGAATAAAAGGATGGATATCATAATATTTAGAATTGTCAGTAATAAATAAACTTAATTTTTTATCTGAAAAAGAAATAGTATTCCCAAGAATATGTTCTAAACGAGCTATACCATCAAAAGAAGAAATTTTTTTGGAAACTGTTATTTCAAAACCATGGATGATGCTTGCAGTTAGCATTAAAGAAGCAACACCAATACCTAAACCAGTTATGGCTAACCAACTGGAAAAGGATGAAAAACTACCTTTTTCTGGAGATAACAGGTAGCGAAAAGCAAGCCGAAAACTTAATAGCATTCTTCAGGGGTTTTTAGTTCTCATTGCAGGGAATAAAATTACATCTTTTATCCATCGATTTTCTGTAAGAAGCATGGTGAGTCTATCTATACCAATTCCTACACCACCTGTAGGCGGCATTCCATATTCCACTGCTTGTATAAAATTTTCATCCAATGGCTGTGCTTCTTCATCACCAAGTTTTTTCAAAACAGCTTGAGCTTCCAACCTTTCACGTTGATCAACAGGATCATTTAACTCAGTGAATGCATTGGCAAATTCAGCACCTCCAATAAACAATTCAAATCTTTCCACAATTTTTGCATTCCTATTTCGATGCTCTTTAGCAAGCGGTGATATTGCTTTTGGATAATCAGTAATGAAAGTAGGTTGTATTAATTCGGGCTCCACTAATTTACTCATTAGTTCATCCAGCATTTGTCCATAATTATTTTTTCCAGAAATTTCAATTTTACATTTTTCACATACTGCTTTTATTTCAGTTTCAGAAGCATTCATCAAATCGTGACCAATTACATCTTTTATCAAATCAAAAAAAGAGAGCCTTTGAAAAGGATTTGAAAGATTTATTTCCATGCCTCCCCAATTGACTTTCTTTATTCCAATAGTTTCCCCTGCTTGGCGTATAATATTTTCGACAAGATCCATATTATCCTTATAATCTGAATAAGCCCAATAAAATTCAAGCATAGTAAATTCTGGATTATGATTACGATCCATACCCTCATTGCGAAAATCCTTGGAAATTTCATAAACTCGGTCAAAACCACCAACAATCAGCCTTTTAAGGTATAATTCATCTGCAATCCTCAAATAAAAAGTCTGATCAAGAGCATTATAATGGGTAGTGAAAGGACGAGCGTTTGCACCCCCATATATTGGTTGTAAAACTGGAGTTTCTACTTCAAGGAAATCTCTATCATCCAGATAATTTCGGATTGATTTTATAATTTTTGCACGATTTACAAATGTCTCACGAGTATCTGGATTAACAATTAGATCTAGGTGTCTATTCCTATATCGCTGTTCTTTATCATCAAACGCGTCAAAGGTTTTCCCATCTTTTTCTTTGACAATTGGCAGTGGCCTAATACTCTTAGATAATAAAGTCAAAATATCAGTATATACTGATATTTCTCCTGTTTTAGTAGTAAAAATATAACCTTCAATACCAACATAGTCACCAATATCTAACAATTTAAAAAGATCGTACATCTCCAAACCAACATCGTCTTTCCGAATAAAAAACTGTATTTTACCTTCAGAATCCATAACCTGAGCGAAGGCAGCCTTACCCATTCTCCTCAATGCCATAATTCTACCAGCAATTTTTACAATTTTACTTTCCATTTCGGAATAATTATTCTTGATATAGTTACTTTTATGGGTAGGCTTATATTTATGAGGATAAGGGTTAATTCCCATACCACGAAGTTGTTGTAATTTTTCAATTCTAAAATCAATTATCTGTCTTAAGCTTTTTTGATCTTCCTTCATAATTATTCCTTGAATTATTTTGGTTTTTTTAATTCCATTTCATTGAACAAAAAGGCACGTATAAATTTATTTATACCCCCATCCATTACAGCCTGAGTATTCCCAGTTTCTACTTTTGTACGATGATCTTTAACCATATTGTAGGGATGAAAAACATACGATCGAATCTGGCTACCCCATCCTATATCCAGTTTTTTATCCTGGAGTTCCCTATTTTTTTCTTTCTCCTTATCCAATTCTAATTGATAAAGTCTAGACTTGAGTATTTTCATCGCCTGATTTTTATTTTTATGTTGAGATCTTTGATTCTGACACTGAGCAACAATTCCAGATGGAATATGTGTGATTCGAACGGCCGAATCCGTTTTATTTACATGTTGCCCACCAGCGCCACTTGCTCTATATGTATCAATTCTAACGTCATTCAAATTTAAATCTATTTCAATTTCATCATCTAATGCAGGGTATACAAATACAGAAGCAAAAGATGTATGGCGACGGCTATTAGAATCAAATGGAGAAATCCTAACTAAACGATGAACGCCCGCTTCTGATTTTGATAATCCAAAAGCATAGTTTCCTTTAATCTCAAATGTTACATCCTTTATTCCAGCTTCTTCACCTTGCTGATAATCAATTAATTCTATGTTAAATTCTTGCCGATCAGCCCATCTTCTATACATTCGATATAGCATTTGTGCCCAATCTTGGCTTTCAGTTCCACCAGCTCCAGGATGAATAGTAAAAATAGCATTTTTAGTGTCTTCTGATCTACCAAGCAAATGCTTAAGCTCAATTTCCTCTATTTTTGCTTCAAAATGATTTAATTCAGTCTGAATTTCATTTAAATCCACATCCCCAGCATCCGCAAATTCAAATAAAATTCCCATGTCATCATAATACCTGGAAAGATCCTGCCATACGTAAATTTCTTTTTCAATACGGGATATTTTTTTTAGAATAGATGAAGCACGATTACTATTATTCCAAAAATTTGAATCCGAAGATTTTTCTTGCAATTTACTCAGTGAAGTTTCTAGTGAATCAAGGTCAAAGATACCTCCGTAATTCAATATATTTTTTTTTTACTTGAGTAAAACGCTCTTTCAGATCAGCTAAATCCACCCGAAAATTTAAGGAACTATAGAGTTCCAATTAAATATCTAATCTGATAATATCAATCACCAGAAGAAATAAATAAACTCTCATTTAAATATCGACGGAGTTTCATTTCATCCATATCCAAAAAAACGAAACGACCATTTTCGGCAACAGAAATATTACCTCTCTCTTCAGAAACAACAACAACAACAGCATCAGACTCTTCAGTAATTCCCAAAGCAGCCCTATGGCGGGTACCCATTTCTGGAAATACCATTGAACTTTCTGTTAAAGGTAGAATGCATCCTGCAGCTTCTATTAATGTATTTTGTAATATTACAGCACCATCATGCAATGGTGCATTAGGGTTAAATATAGAAAGTAATAATTGCGCTGAGACTTCTGCTTTCATGGATGTACCAGTTTCCTTATATGAACGAAGACCAGTTTCCCGCTGGAGCACAATTAATGCACCCCACCTTCTTTCAGAAAGCTTCAAAGAAGCTTCTACAACTGCCTCTAGTGACCTTGGTGATGATCCTGTTCGAAATATAATTCTAAAAAATTTGGTTTGCCCAACATAAATTAATAATCTGCGGATTTCGGGTTGAAAAAGAATTACAAATGCAACTACCCATACAGTCTGGAATTGATTCACTAACCAAGAAGTAGCACTTAAACCAAGTGCGTTGAATAGAAATGACGAGATTAGAAGTATAATTAATCCAACAAGCATCTGTCCAGCGCGAGTACCTCTGAAGTAATAGTAAACTCTATAGAAGATTAGAGTTACAATAAATAAATCAATAAGATCAAATAATGTTATGGTTAAAAAACCTACTTTAAATAATATCATATAGCAGTAATTATCTTTTCCGTAATTGTTACGACTCTCTTCATCTCCATAACATCATGAACACGAATAATTCTAGCGCCATTTAATATCCCTGCACAAACTGATGCAGCAGTTCCCTCTATCCTTTTTTCAACGGGGAGATTCAAGGTATGACCAATAAACGATTTTCTACTTGGCCCTATTAATACTGGGAAACCTAGATCACAGATTTTTCCTAAATTTTTTATCAATGAAAAATTATGATCTAATGTTTTCCCAAAACCAATTCCAGGATCTAAAATGATCTTAGAATTCTTTGGTTCTAATCTTTTTATTTGATTACGAAAAAATGATAAAACATCTGATAACAAATCATCATACTTTGGGTCTAATTGCATATTTTGAGGTGTCCCTTTCATATGCATAATAATTATTGGAACCTTTGTTTCAATTACTAAATCAATCATAGAATTATCAAAAGTAAGGCCACTTATATCATTAATTATATTCGCACCTGCTATTATTGCTTTTCTTACAACAGCTGGTTTATAGCTATCTATGGATATTAAACAATTTGGATATTTAACACGTATTTCTTGGATAATAGGGATCACTCTTTCAATTTCAGCATGGATATCAATAGGTTCTGCGCCTGGCCTTGACGATTCTCCACCTATATCAATTATATCTGCTCCATTTTGTAACATGTATGAAGCTCGCTTAATAGCTTCTTCTTGCTTTAAATAGAGGCCCCCGTCACTAAAGGAGTCTGGAGTTATATTCAGCACACCCATTACAAGGGTTTCTCGATCGGTGTTACAATACCAATCTTCGAAATCTAATTTTTTCATTCACGGATCATTAAATATCTATCTATTGGCGGGTTGCTGCTTCTTTATTTTCTTATCTTCACTATTTGCTTTAATACTAGGGTTTGTCTTATTTTTCTGTATACGGCTAGTCTTTCTATGCTTGGAAGGTGTTCTACTTCTTGTTTTTTGCATTGATTTCCCATTTACCTTACGGGTTAATTTTTTCCCTTTGATTATCTTATCAAGATCACTGGAATCTACGGTTTCATACTTGAGCAATTCTTTTGCTATCCTACGAAGTAAATCTATATCTTTTCTAAGAATTTCTTCAGACACACGCTGAGCTTGCCTTACAATCCTGGAGATTTCCTCATCGATCATACGTGCAGTTACATCACTATAATCTTTATTCGATTGGATTTCTCTACCAAGAAATATTTCTTCATTTTTTTTACCAAATGTCATGGGTCCTAATAAATCACTCATACCCCACTCAACAACCATCTTTCGTGCAATTTCAGTAGCTTGTTCAATATCATTACCAGCACCAGTAGTCATTTGGTTAAAAATCAACATCTCAGCACTCCGACCTCCCATAAGAATTGCAAGCCTTCCTTCAATATATTCGCGGGTATATCCATGCCGTTCATCAATAGGAAGCTGCATTGTAATCCCCATTGCACGACCACGAGGAATAATAGTGATTTTATGAACTGGATCCGCGCCTTTTGTACGCATAGCAACAAGGGCATGTCCAGCCTCATGGTAAGCTGTAACTTCTTTTTCATCCTCGGATAAAACCATACTTTTCCTCTGTATACCCATCATTACCTTGTCTTTTGCCTCTTCAAAATCGTCATTATCAATAGATTTTTTTCGTTTTCTTGCAGCTAAAAGAGCTGCTTCATTAACAATATTTGCAAGATCAGCACCTACCATACCAGGAGTCCCTTTAGCTAAGGATGTTAAATCAACTTTGCGACGATTTAAGACAACTTTCTTTGTGTGAACTTTTAAAATACCCAGCCTTCCTAAATAGTCGGGAACATCTACAACAATCTGCCTATCAAATCGACCTGGTCTTAAAAGGGCCTTATCCAACACATCTGGTCTATTTGTAGCAGCAATTACTATTACATTTTGAGTATTATCAAAACCATCCATTTCTACAAGAAGAGCATTAAGTGTTTGTTCTCGCTCATCATGTCCACCTCCAATTCCCGCACCACGCTGACGACCAACTGCATCTAATTCATCGATAAATATAATACAAGGAGAAGTCTTCTTTGCTTGTTCAAAAAGATCACGAACTCTAGAAGCACCAACGCCAACAAACATTTCAACAAAATCTGCACCGCTAAGACTATAAAAAGGAACATTTGCTTCTCCAGCAACAGCCCTTGCTAATAATGTCTTACCTGTTCCAGGGGATCCAACCAGCAATGCTCCTTTTGGAACAGTCGCTCCTAATTTTTGAAATCTTTTTGGATTTTTTAAAAAACCAATAACTTCTTTTAATTCATCCTTCGCTTCTTCACATCCTGCGACATCTTTAAATGTTACTGCTGGTTGATCTGAAGTCCATAGGGAAGCTCTACTTTTTCCAAAGTTAAAGATACCTTTCATACCTCCAGCACCACCTTGCATTCTTTTAATCATAAATATCCAAAAACCAATTAAAAGTAACCAAGGTAACATATTTAATAGATAGCCAGTCCAATCAATAGTTTTTTCTTTAAATGTATAATTTAATTCAACAGAATCCCATTCGTCTATTACAGATCTATCTATAAACGGCAATGTCAATTTAAAATTGGTAACATTATCCAAATCACCAAGATCGGTATTTAATGTTCTAGGTAATTTGAATTCCCCATGAAAAACATTGCCAATAACAACTGCTTTTTGAATTTCACCATTTTCTAGATATTCTTTATAATCAGTATATTTTATTTCAATTTCTTTTTTGCCAGCATCAGTTAATAATCCTGAAATATATATGGCGCAAATTAGAATACTAATCCAAATCAGACTTGTTTTTCCAGCACGTTTCCATTGAAATTGATCTGGATTATTATCTTTTTTACTAGGTCGATAGCCTCCCCCTTTTGGAGATTGCGAGTTTTTGTTCATATAAAATATTCCATCATTTAATTAATTCAAACTTTCATCAAGACGGTAGATACAATCTAAATGCCTAAGTTTCTGGTTAAAATCTAACCCATATCCTACAACGAATTCTGGGGGAATTTCAAACCCTATAAAATCTATTGGGAAATCTAACTCTGCGACGTCGGGTTTTAATAATAGCGTTATGACAGTTATTGACTTTGGGCCAGCACCTTGTAAGCGATCTTTCAAAAATTTTAGTGTCAATCCAGAGTCAACTATATCTTCAACTAATATAATATGTCTATTCATTATATCTGCTGATATATCCTTGATCAATTGAATATTGCCGCTGGATTTATTGCCATCATAACTATGAAGTTTAATAAAATCCATTTCACAATCTATTGTGATTTTTCTTATTAAATCAGCAAGAAAAATAAAACTCCCATTTAATACTCCTATAAATATTGGATCTTTTCCCATAAAATTTTTAGAAATTTTATCAGCTATCTCAGTTACTTTTTCATCAATAATATCTTTTGAAAAAAGTAGTTTTAAATTATAGTTACTTTTTTCCAATTATTTTACTCTCCTAAAATTCAGTTTTGCTTTTTCTTTAGTTGTTTTAGTAATCTTAACCCAATCTGCAATACGGTGCCCACAGATCCAAAATATTCGTTCATTAGCTGTCATTACCGTTTGGTTTTCTTTTGCAAAACGATCCACTTTCTCATTAATAAGAAAATCACTAACCTTTTGATGACCCGACATACCTAAAGGTTGAAATAGGTCCCCACTATTCCAAAGACGTACTTCAAGCTTCGCAGTTTTAAGAATAGACCAGTTTACATATTCTGTATTAACTTTTTCTTTATCAAACGAGATTTGATTAGTTAAGGATATTTTATAGAAATAATCTCTAAAAATAACTGACCTATCCAATTGAATTTTCAGAAATTTTTTATAACATGGATTTAGTTTATTTTTCCCAATAATCTCACTCCGATTTCTCAAAAGTATCCAACCATTTTTGACTTGCAATGTTCTTCCAATCTTATTGTTTTTTAAAAACATGCGAACTTGATCAATTTCGTGTTTACTCCATAGGTTTTCATTATCGCTAACAAGAAATTGTAAAAGTCTAATAATCGATATTAATGGATTCTCTTTAATCAAAGTCAATGGAATAATAAACTTATTTTCTACCCTTTGTACTTTATCAATAAATCCATTCAAAATAAAATGATCTAATGCATCTTTCCATTCAGAAAAATGGTCAACAGACTGTCGAATTGCACGAACTAAATGCGGATCAAAATCTATCCAAAGTTTTAATATTTTCTTTCTAAGAAAATTACGAGGTATATTAAGATTATCATTTGTAGGATCAGAAATGAATGGTATGTTCATCCTAAGAACGAAATTTTTAAGCTGTTTCTTTGAGAATGGAAGTAGAGGCCTTAGTAGATTATGATTCTGTTTCCCTATACCACGTAATCCTGAAATACCAGAATGTCTTGATAAATTTAATAACACGGTTTCAGCCTGATCATTTCCATGATGTGCAGTCATAATCCATTTTGCTCCTACTTCTGAAGCAATATGGTTTAATTTTTTATAACGGTTTTTCCTGGCCCAGGATTCTATACTTTCTCCATCACTAATTTGCGCAGGATTCAAATTTCTAAAATAAAATGGAATACCCGAGGTTTCTGCAATTGACTTCACAAAGTCTAAATCTTTTTCAGAATCATTCCTTAGGCAATGATTTATATGGCCCATAGCAATATTAAATTGATCCAATGAATTACATAACGCAAATAAAGCCATTGAATCCATGCCCCCAGATACAGCAATTAATACTTTATCATTGACTTTTAATTTTGAAAAAGTTTTTAAATGCTTATCGAACTTTTTTGAAAAAATATCTAATGAAATATTTTTTAAATCAATTTTACTATTATAACCCATTTCATTTTAAAATTTAGATCTTATTAAAAAATAGATGAGATAAACAATTTATTTTATCTTTATATGAATGAGGATATAATACCCATTCCGCAGCAGAAATACTGCTGAGAATAGAATTCCCATCCTGAGGAGTAAAACAAAAACCTGTTATCTCATGATCATTTTTTACATTCAATGTTTGTTCCACAATAACAGTCTGATTTAATATTCTCCCATAGTGACCATGATCCCTTCCAAATGAAAATACTGTGCTTGTCATATCCTTGCTAGTAATTGCTACATGTTGATTAGCGTAAAGTCTATCTTTTACTTCCCTTAAAGTCGTAGGTTCTTTAACTAAAAGATTAAACCACAATATATGCATATATTGGCTATTAACCTTCATAGCAGAAGAAAAAAGTTTAAGATCAATTCCTATTGTATGAAACAAATTGGCTGAATCTTTAGCATGGTGTGAACCATATTTTTCATCGGTATGTATTTCAACCTTTGGAGATGGAATAAAACCATTCTCTTGACTTATGTCATTGGCCCTTCGAACACAGACAAATTTTCCTTCTACCAAATTATCTGGATCATCCTTAACAGCTAATGTATTAGTTATACACGAAATATTATGAGTGTTGCAAGATACAATTTGGATAAATTGATCGCTTGCATCTAAGGAAACATCATTTATTCCATAAGCATATTTCTTTCCAAAACCATCTTCACTTCCCTGCGCTAGAAATCCCTTTACATCATTTGAGAATTTTTCATAATACAAATTTTTATTTTTTTGACCAATTCCACTAGGAGTACAATCTATAACAACCGTCGAACGCTTTATTGCTTCTTCTATCTCAAAATCTGGGTCAATATTTATTTTTTTAAAATCTTTTACTTTTTCTTTATCCACAGCTAAACGGGCACCTCTTGCAATGAGATCCGTTACTTTGGACATATCACCCATTAATGCCAAATTTTTTTGAAATGTTATTCCATCTATACCCAGTTGATCGCGGTAGTCACATAATAGGCCAATAAGCGGTTCCCCAATAGTTCCTGTCCCTACAACATGGACAATTTTTTTTTCCATAATTAATTTCTCCTAAACTGAAAAATAAATGTATTCAATAGATCATACTTTCCTTGATTTAGCCCAATAATATGTACCAAAACCGGCAATCAATTCGAATATTACAAATATTACTAAGTTTGTTGCGACTCCACTAGTAAAACCATAACTATGGAGCCCCACATTTAATAGGTTGACTCCAAACCAAGCAAACGCAACAACTATATTATTCATAATCATTCCCAATGCAAATCCAGTTGGTTTAGCTAATCCAGTTAAACGCATATGAATCATCATTAGTTGCCACAATACTATCATTAAGGCACCATTTTCCTTTGGATCCCAACCCCAGAACCTTCCCCATGACTGATCGGCCCATATACCACCAAGAATAGTACCAAAAAGAGCAAAAAAAAGTGCAATAAGAGTAACACCAAACAAATTTTTATTTATGCTTTTTAACAGACTTGTATTCTCTGGTCTCCTTATAGCTGCAATAAGATATAAGTGCCCAATAAAACCTGCAACCAAGGATGAACCATAACCTATTACAATAGTAGTAACATGAGTTGCTAGCCAAAAATTAGAATTTAAAACAGCAACTAATATTTCAAGTGTATCTCCATCGGCAGCATATCCAAAGCTAATATAATGAAGAATAGTTCCACTAACTGAGCCAATAAAGAGGCCTAATCCATCACGCCGTAAAAATTCTATAGCTACTGAAAAAATCACTACTATAAAACCTACAAATATAATCGTTTCGTATAACGTGGATACGGGTGGACGACTCATAATTATAATCCTCAGATAAATTCCGTAAGAATGATAAAATAATCCAAAAAGCAATGAACCATAGGATGCAATCTTTAACCATTTAGGAATAATCATCCAACTGATTCCAAGTAAAATAAAAGATAGAAGATAAAATGCTACACTGATATAAAACAGGTTGGCTTCGTTCATCCAAGTTTCTTTCTCCAAGAGATTTAAATCTGCTTTAGAATTTGGGAAAGATAAGAGGCCCTTCTTATATTCTTTAATAGCTAAAATCATTGCATTTTTATCGCCTTCATATCTTCCAGCTAAATATTTTTCTAAAGCAAAAAGAATTTTATCTTGATGCGGTTCGTGAGATTCTCCATCCATTAATTCCCAAGGAGAAAGCCATTCTCCAGTTTTATCCAATTTAGAGGGAGGTATTATTTTAAGAATCTGGGCAGATTCTTTTGAACTAATATTTTGCAACTGTAATAATATATTTATTAAATCATTTTCGGTTTCGGACCATTCTTCTTCATTTTTTTCCATCATATTCCTATACATTGTAGAAATAGATGGTAAATATTTTATAAGTTGAAAATAACTAGTTCGTTTCCCAGGGATAGAGTTTAGTTTTTCGGCCAAAAAAGGATCATTAATAATAACAGATGGAGTCAGACAGCTCAGGCTATATGCAATTTCGTTAAACCGGCTTGCATTAAAATAAACTTCTAATAATTGTTTCTCAAAATTTATATGTATCTCATCTGGCTTATTTCTAATGTCATTAATTAATCCAACCTGTGAATTGAGCCCTGAAAAAACATCATTAAAAACATATTTATGATCATTATTTGTCCATTCTAAACCTAGGCTTGCTACAACCTCCGGACTGCGAATATTAAAAACTTTTGTTAATTCCTGCATTTTCTCAGGTTCAAGAATGAGGTTAAAAATCCAATCAATTGCGGAAAGATTTTCATGCTTTAATGATCGTTTTCCATAAATTGCCAATAATTGATTTCTGGCAAAAGTATCCAGGGGCTTTATTCGACCAGCATCTTGAATTGGAAAATGACGCTCATCAAATTCTATACTGTACAAATTTGAAATAATTAAAAAAAAGGAAATTAAGATACTATTACAGATATTCATCCTTTATCTTTCTTACTCTACTTGCGCAGCAGATTAGGCAAATTAATAAATAAATGCATAAGTAAACCTAATGCCATAATTATACTAGATACATATGGAAATAGCCTTCCATAATTTTTTACTGTAGCTAATACAGTAGATTCACCTTCTTGATCTTCAATAAATGATGCTTGAAAAAATGTATATCCTCTGTGTCGAAGTGGTTCATTCATTTTTATTATTACTCTTCTTGGTACTCCATTTTCTATAAGGTTGATCTCAGAGCTAAAACTTTTAGCTATATTTGTTCCAGGATGAAGCACTTTTTTAAAATCTAATAATTCTATTGAAAAAGGAAGATAGGTTCGTTTTTTCTGAAATAAAAAATCAAATTTTTGGTTATTTATAGTTGCTGTTTGAGTTACAGGTTGACCAAGAACTAATCCGAAAATCCCATCTTTATTATGATCAATTTTAGAAATCTTAAATATGATGCCTGAACGATTCTGGGTATTTTCTTTTTCTAAGTTCAATTCAATAATATCAAAATTTCTTAACATGCCTTCGTATGGATTTTCTAAAGGTTCAACGCGTCTTACAACTTGACAATTATTATAATATTCCATTATCTCAACCGTAAAACCCAGACTTTCATGCTCTAGTTTACTTCCCTTAATGAGTAATGGCTGATCAAAAACCGTATATTCATTAAAGTCAATTTTAGATGTATTGACAATTGCAAGCTCCATATTATGATAATCACTCATATGATTAGATTGTGATCCTTCCTTGATAACTACATTACCTTCATAACTAAAAATTGCTGTAACCCCTGCACCAATAAAAAGTAGAACTGCCCCTATATGGACAATAATAATTCCAATTTTTTTTAACTTCCAGATATTTGGTTTAAAAAGCATTGACATAAGGTTTGCCAAAATAACAATCATAGTCAATCTACCACCTGGCATGGGTATACTATCTTTAAACCAAGTAATATAAGATGAAAAAAATTTCTGCTGAGACGCATAAAGCCCAATATCTCGCTGCGCAATAGTTCCCAGAACGGTCAATACCATAAGCCATATCACAGTATAAACAAAAATCTTTGGATGGCTTATTATTGTTATCATCTTTTTCATCAATTATCCCCAGGCTTAAAAGACGAGCAAAATGTATTAAAATCTTTTTCAAGCTCCGATACGCCATCTATGCTAACAGTTAATTTGATATATAATGTACTTTTTATCATTGGAAGAATAGCAGCTAAAATGGCTTTATCGTTTAATTTATTACCTAATTTAAATATGTAATATTGACCTAATGCACTTTCACCAATTAGAGTTTGCTCCATTATTTTATTTTCTTTAAGATGTTTTAAACCAATTTGACCCCGCCATCTATTCACATTGGCAACAATGCCACCTCCTTCTCCTCCTAATTCCATAATAGATAAATCTCCAATACCATTAGAAAATGGGACATCAAAACTTGCTATTCTCATAGATGACCCCTTAGAATAAATCCAGGATTCTGGTTTTTCCCAAGAAATACTTAATGACTGGGAATTTCGTATATCATTTTGAAATTCCTTATTAAGCTGATGAGTTTTTTGTATACGATATGTTCTTATATGACTAGATGATTCACAAGAAAACATAAAGAATATTATTAAATATATAATTACTGATTTCAAGATAAAAAAATATGTGTTACTAATTATACTAAAATTCTACTTTTATTTTAAAAAAATCATAGTTTTTTTAATAAAGAAACAAATATTATTTGCTTATTTGAAATAATGTATTTCTTATATTCAAAAATATATTAAAAAATAGAACTTTCCTGCCATTCACCAAACTCTTCCTTCATAGATGAAATTATTTCTCCAAGAGTAGCATACTCCTTTGCAGCCTCTATTATTAAAGGCATCAGATTTTCTTTGGTCTTACACACTGCTTGTATCCTAGATAAAACATTTTTAACACTTAACTCATTTCTAGATGATTTAATAGAAGCAAGTTTTACTAGTTGAGTTTCACCTGCACTTTCATCAACCTTATGAATTGGTATCTCAATTTGTTCATTTTCTTTTTCAAATTTATTAACCCCTACTACAATACGTTTTTTAGCATCTACTTTTCTTTGGTAATTAGAAGCAGATCTCGCAATCTCGCGCTGGAAGTAACCTTTTTCAATAGCAGTAATTACACCACCTATATTTTCAATTTCGTCAAAATATCTTTCCACTTTTATTTCTAATTGGTCTGTTAATTCTTCTATAAACCATGATCCTCCTAAAGGATCTATTACATTGGCTACGCCAGTTTCATATGCAATCAATTGTTGAGTCCTTAAAGCAATTTCAGCCGCTTTCTCAGTTGGAAGGGAAAAAGTCTCATCCATAGAATTAGTATGCAAACTTTGTGTTCCTCCTAGCACACCAGCTAAGGCCTGGAATCCAGTTCTAGCAATATTTATTTCAGGTTGTTGTGCTGTCAGACTACAACCTGCAGTTTGAGTATGAAATCTGAGTTTTAAGGAACTTTCTTTTTTCGCTCCATAATTATTTTTCATTCTTTTTGCCCAAATACGCCGGGCAGCGCGAAATTTTGCGATTTCTTCAAAAAAATCTAGATGAGAATTAAAAAAGAATGATAGCCTAGGTGCAAAATCATCTACATTCAATCCAGCTGCAATTCCATATTCAACATATGTAAAACCATTAATAAGAGTGAATGCTAATTCTTGTGCAGCTGATGAACCCGCTTCCCGGATATGATATCCACTTATTGAAACTGTATTAAAATTTGGCATATTTAGAGTACAATATGAAAGCATATCTGTAATGATACGCATCGATGGTTCTGGAGGGAAAATCCATTCCTTTTGAGCAATGAATTCTTTTAGGATATCATTTTGAAGTGTTCCTCTAAGTTGATCTAAGGGTAAATTTTGCTTTTCAGCGATTGCAATATAAAATGCAAGTAAGACAATTGCAGGCCCGTTAATTGTTTGAGATACTGATATTTTACCCAAATTAATTCCTTGGAAAAGCGTTTCCATATCAGAGAGTGTAGAAACACTGACACCGCATTTTCCTACTTCTCCATCAGAAAAAGCATGATCTGGATCATAACCCATGAGAGTTGGCATGTCATAAGCAACAGATAGTCCAGTTTGTCCTTTTTTCAATAGTAATTTAAAAAGTCTATTGGTTTCTTCTGGTGTTCCAAATCCAGCAAACTGCCGCATAGTCCAAAGTTTACCCCTGTATAAATTCGAATGAATGCCTCTAGTGAAGGGAAATTGTCCAGGAAAACCCAATTTATCCATATAATCAATATCTGGTATATCAGGAAAATAGCACAAATCCAGTTTTTCTCCTGATAGAGTTTTAAAATCTGTATCACGAAATTGAGAAGATTTAGATGAATAATCCCATTCACTTAAACCATCTCGAAATAAATCTAATTGATCACCCATATAAAGTTATTTATTATTAGAACTTCCAAGTCGGTAATGAGACCAACCTTCATATAACATCCATAAAATAAGAGAGATTAATATACCATCAATAACTAATAAAAAACGATTGCTATAGAAAAAATGTTGTGCTTTTATCAACAACGATGAAATAGTAATTATTGTTATAAAAATGAAAGGTATAACAAGAGGTAAAACAGGTTTCCCTCTTTTCCAAAAATATATAGACAACATCATCAATGTCAAAGCAGCAAGCATTTGATTAGAAGCACCGAAAATCGGCCAAAGAGCCCAGCCTGCTTGAACTGTTTTACCCGAAATTGGATCTCTGATATCCCAAAGTGTCAGCAATAATGCTGGAAGTATTGCTGCAATCGTAGCTAAATATCGATTTTTTAATATTGAAATATTAACGGCTTGACCAATTTCCACTAATATAAAGCGCTGAATACGAGTAGCAGTATCTAATGTAGTTGCAGCAAAGGATACCACCAACACAGCCATAATTGTTTTTGCTAGATTAGACGGTATTCCTAAAGATTCAATTAAAGCACCTCCTCCTAAGACAAAAGCTGTAGCTTTATTTGTCGTTGCATTTTCCCATGTGTCATAATATACATACCAATTCAAATTATCTACATGTCCTACCGATGGCAAAGTACAGTTTGTTACAAGTGCGATTCCAGCTACAGCAGCTATCATTGAAGCTAAGGCAAGTACTCCTTCACCTAACATAGCTCCATATCCTATCATTTTCGCATCTTTAATACTTGCAACTTGCTTGGATGTAGTTCCAGATGAAACCAATCCATGAAAGCCGCTAATTGCTCCACAAGCGATCGTTACAAATAGCAAAGGAAATATATTAGGAATATTACCTCCTGAAACTCTAATCATTGGAGCATCTATCAATGGTTGAGCTACTATTATTCCAATGAAAATCAAAGCCAATCCCAGAACTAATTGGTGACTATTTATATAATCTCTAGGTTGCAGTAATAACCATACTGGCAATAGGCTTGCAACCCCAGAATATAAAAAAAGTAAAACAATCCAGACTTGCGATTGAGTCGATTTATCCATACCCAATGATTCAAATGAAAAAGGAGTGAATGATCCAATATAAACAAAGATATAAAGTAGAATTAGGGCAATAATTGATGGTATTAGGGAATCAATTTTTTTTCTATAAAGAAAATATCCTATAACTAACGCTAGAATTATTTCAATATTCACGGGTAGTACAGATGTAGGTATGTTAACAAACAATCCAGCAATAGCCATAGCAAAAACAGCCAGAACCAACCAGGTTAACAACATAACAAATAAAAGAAACATTGTTCTTACTCGATTATTAATTATGTTACCAGTTATGTCAGCAATGGTTTTCCCTTTTTCACGCAAGGAAACTACCAGCACACCAAAATCATGAACCGCACCCATAAAGATTGCTCCAAAAACAATCCAAAGAAATGCTGGAAGCCATCCCCAAAATGCTGCAATACATGGACCTATAATTGGTGCTGCACCAGCTATGGAAGTAAAATGGTGCCCAAAAAGAATTTCTTTTTTTGTAGGTACAAAATCTAAACCATCTTCAAATTCATGGGATGGTAATTCACCGAAATAACGATTAATAGAAAAAATTTTTTGTCCAATAAACTTTGCATAAAACCTATACCCCAACCCAAAGAATACTAGTCCAGCTAATACAATGAAAATAGAGTTCAATTTTTAATCAATAATATGTTCTTTATTAAATCTAACCAATTCCTGAACGGTTTTTGTAATACCAGATGAATCTAAATTTAGCATGGATAAAATATGATCACGGGGCCCATGTTCTATGAATGTATCTGGTAAACCTAATTTCTTAAATTGACCAGAGTACCCATTCTCCAATAACCAAGCAGCAACACCATCACCAAACCCACCAACCAAAGTCCCTTCTTCGATTGTAATAATAAAAGAAAATTTATTTTTCATAAATCTAAGGTAAGATTCGTCCATCGGTTTGATAAACCTACAGTTAACGATTTCAGAGGAGATCCCTGATAATCGAAGTTGTTCAGAAACATCTAGGGCAGTATAAATCATTGATCCTACCACTAAGATTGCCACATCTGATCCATGATTTACAACTTCCCATGATCCAATAGGTAAGAGTTCAGCCTGGCCATTTTCATTAAATACTATTGAACTTGCTTTTGGATAACGAATTGAAAATGGTCTATCTTTAATATTAAGTGCTGTATAAAGCAAATTTCTAAATTCATTTCCATCTTTTGGTGACGTGACTATGATATCTTGTATACAACGCATATAGGCGATATCTAGTGCGCCATGATGTGTTGGCCCATCTTCACCAGCAATTCCAGAACGATCCATACAAAAAATAACAGGAAGATGCTGAATCGCACAATCATGAATAATATGATCGAAAGCTCGCTGAAGAAAAGTAGAATAAATTGCAGTTATCGGCCTTATTCCCTGTGCGGCTAATCCAGCAGAGAACGTGACTCCATGTCCTTCAGCTATACCCACATCATAATATCTATCTGGAAATTCTTCTGCATAATCAACCAAACCTGTCCCCTCACGCATTGCCGCTGTAATACAAACAGTATCTTTTCTGTTTCGGGCAATTTCACATGAAAGTTTTCCAAAAACATCTTGAAATATTTGTGTAGATTTTTTCGTTATTTTATGTTCAATTTTATAAGGACGATTTTCTTTTTTCCCATTTGGCTTAACAGCATGAAATTTTACCGCATCATCGTGATATTTACGATTTTTCATATTCATAGAAACCATACCCTTACCTTTTTTGGTTAAAATATGAAGCAAAACAGGGGCCTTAATATCTTTAATATTCTCCAAAGTATGCATTAATTCATCCAAATCATGGCCGTTAATTGGACCAAAATAGCGAAATCCTAATTCATGAAATAACATTCCAGGCACTATCAAACTTTTCAAACTTTCGTCAATTTTACGAATCAAGTTTCTAGTTCTTGATTTTCCAAGGGGTATCATACCTGTTAGATTCCAGATTTCATTTCTAATCCTATTATATAGTGGATTGGTAATCAATCTCGTGAAATAGGTTGAAATTGCACCAACGTTTGGACTGATGGACATTTCGTTATCATTTAATATTACCAATAATTGCCTTCCCAAATGGCCAGCATTATTGATGCCTTCAAATGCTAATCCACCTGTCATTGATCCATCTCCAATTATTGCTACTACACGGTAATTATCATTTGTTTGCATCCGAGCTTCACCAATACCTAAAGCAGAAGATATAGATGTTGAAGCATGTCCTGCGCCAATAACATCATATTCACTTTCGGTACGTTTTAAAAATCCACTCAGGCCACCAAATTGACGAATTGTCGAAAATTTATCAAATCTACCAGTCAATAATTTATGGGCATAGCATTGATGGCCAACATCCCATATTAATTTATCCTTAGGTGTCATAAAGATATAGTGGAGTGCTACTGTAAGCTCGATAACACCTAATGTAGGAGCCAAATGCCCACCGATTTCTGTAATAGTATCAATAGTATGATTGCGGAGCTCATCACAAAGCTTGTGTAGTTCTTCTCTCGAAAGATCTCGTATATCTTCGGGAGATTCAATATTTGGTAAATATTTAAGTTTCATAAACCTGGTTAAAATTTTTGTAATAATATTGACTTGAATTATCAAAAAGTATCTGGTGAAAAATATCTATTCCATGTAGTTCGGGGTGAAATGATAGCCCCAAATGATGCCCAGATAATACCGCAACTGGTGAAGATTTGAACTCACCCAGAATTAGAATCTTTTTTCCCACCTTTGATATTTTAGGAGCACGAATAAATGTAGTAGTTAATTCGATTAATTTTATTGAATTTAAACGGTAAGCTACCAATTCCGTGGAAGATTCTATTTGCCGCCCATATGCATTTCTATCTACAACAACATCTAATAATCCCAGCGGATCCACTCGCTTATCGGCAACATCTCTTGCCATCATAATAAGTCCTGCACAGGTTCCCATAACAGGATAATTTTTCGCAAATTCACACAATGGATTACGCAGATTAAATGAATCAATCAAAAGAGACATAGTCGTAGATTCTCCACCAGGAATTACCAAGCCATTAATTGAATCTAAATCCGACGCAACCTTAACCGGAATAGATTTGATACCTAAACGTTGAAATACATAATGGTGTAAAGCAAAATTACCCTGTAGTTCTAAAACACCAACTTTAATATTACCAACCTCTTTCTTGAAGACGTTCTTCTTGGGGAATTTCAGTCATATCTAATCCTTTCATGGCGCATTTTAGCCCAGAACTTGCTTCTGCAACCTTTTCTGCATCTTTATAAAAGGTTGTAGCTTCTACAATTGCTTTAGCCCTTCTAGCAGGATCATCACTTTTAAAAATCCCTGATCCAACAAATACAGATTCAGCACCCAATTGCATCATAAGTGAAGCATCTGCAGGTGTAGCAATTCCTCCAGCTGCAAAATTTGGTACTGGTAGTTTTCCAAGTTTAGCAACTTGTTGAACTAAAGATAATGGAGCACCCAAATTTTTTGCTTCGGCAACCAATTCGTTTTGGTCAAGTCTTGTAACTCTTTTGATTTCTGTTATAACTGTCCGCATATGGCGTACTGCTTCAACAATATTTCCACTACCAGCTTCTCCTTTTGTTCTAATCATTGCGGCACCTTCAGATATCCTTCGTAAAGCTTCACCTAGATTTCTACAGCCACAAACAAATGGAATTTTAAAATTATGTTTCCAAATATGGTTATGCTCATCTGCAGGTGTTAGTACTTCGCTTTCATCGATAAAATCAATTTCCAGAGTTTCCAAAACCTGAGCTTCAGCAAAGTGACCAATCCTGCATTTTGCCATAACAGGAATCGATACTTGTTTTTGGATTCCAACGATCATTTCAGGATCACTCATTCGGGAAATACCACCATCTTTGCGAATATCTGCAGGAATTCGTTCTAACGCCATGACTGCGCATGCACCTGCATCTTCAGCAATTTTTGCCTGGTCCGATGTGGTCACATCCATAATTACACCACCCTTTAACATTTCCGCAAAACCAACCTTTACATCAAAAGTTCCTTTACTCATAAATTGTTTCCTCCTCGGCAACATTGCCAATTACTTTTATTTTTTTAAGAACGCTATCAATAATATAATCTGGTGTAGACGCACCAGCAGAAATACCTACGGTCTCACAATTAATAAACCAAGAAGGTTCTAGGTCTTCTACAGATTTAACCTGATACGTTCTTTTATTCAATTTCAATGCCATTTGAGTTAATCTTTTAGAGTTTGCACTTGTAAAGGATCCAATCACTATCATCACTTCACACTGAGCAGCCAATTCAATAATTTGCTCATGATTTCTTCTAGTAGGAAAACAAATCGTATTTACAAAACGTAAATCGTAAACTTTAGTCATTAATGTATTCATAATATTCTGAACATTTTGAAGCATCTGTGTGGATTGCGTTACAACACCGGCCTTTTTCATTTTACGGAGTGCTTTTGCTTCTTCAACATTTGATATAACAATCGGATTGCTTACTTGAGATAAAATGCCAATTACCTCATCATGACCATGATCTCCAATAATAATTATTTTTCTACCTTCAGCATCAAGTTTTTTTATTTCATCATGAATTTCAGTTACTAAAGGACAGGTTGCATCTATTATGCGTAAATTTTTCTTCTTTGCTTCCTGCCAAACCGCTTTGTGAGTGCCATGCGCGCGGAATAAAACTGGTTTTTCTTTAGGGATTTGGTCTAAAGATTTGACTATTTTAGTTCCAGCTTTTGATAGGTCTTCAATTACATTTTCATTATGAACAATTGTACCCAACATGTAAACATCACCCTCATCTTTTGCAGTCTCATAAGCCAGATTGACAGCATCCCTTACACCAAAACAATAACCCGCATCTTTCGCTAAAAATATTTTCATGAAACTTTACTCATTTTTTCATGAATAGATTTTATTGATGTTTTCACAGCCATTTCTTTTACGTCTTGTAATGTTCCTGGTACAACTGCACCAGCAGCAAATGCATGGCCACCACCACCCATAGATTTTGCAATATCATTTACGATATGTTTGCCCTTTGATCGAAAATTAATTCTGCAGGATGCTTTATCATTTTCCAAAATCATCATTGCAACTTCCACACCCTTAATAGTGCGAACCATATCAGAAAATCCTTCCACATCAGCTTTAATAGCTCCAGCTCTGCTTATCATATCTTGAGTAATCAAAAACCAAGCAAAATTACCATCTAATTCATATTGAATATTAGTTAAAAGCTCTCCTAGAAGTTGCATTCGAGGCCTAGTATTATTTTCGTATACTCTTGTATAAATCTTATTTGTTTTTACTCCAACATTTAAACACTCAATAGCAATTTCATGA
>TARA_B100000686_G_scaffold72123_1_pt1 | contig 40004 bp, 37 predicted proteins | sample TARA_B100000686 | Tara Oceans TARA_B100000686 (sample SAMEA2622733) | marine metagenome | biome: marine biome (ENVO:00000447); feature: marine epipelagic mixed layer (ENVO:xxxxxxxxx); material: "saline water (ENVO:00002010), including plankton (ENVO:xxxxxxxx)" | depth 150 m | reverse complement strand
GATCATATACGTACACGTGCTACCGTATGTGGCCGTAGCGATTTTGTTGTGAAGATTCCAAATGCAAGTCATCATGCAGTACTTAAGGCAGGTGATATTGTGAAGTTCGGGTGGTCTGTAGAAGATTGCCGAGCGTTGGATGTCCTTGAAAACGCCTAATATGGCTGCTTCGATGACGAACAAAACCCCCCTTTGAAACATAAGGGGTGATATTTTAACAAAGCAAGAGTGGAGGAAAACTGATGAAGAAAACTATGCAACTTGTGTTGGCCATGGTGATCGGTTCTCTCATGGTGTTGCCAGCCCAGGCGGATGTAACTGTAGCGTCATGGGGTGGTGCTTACACGATGAGTCAACAGAAAGCCTATGCAGACACATGGGATGGTGGAACCGCAAATTTTATTAACTACAATGGTGGATTGGGTGAAGTACGAACACAAGTAGAGTCTGGAAATATCCAGTGGGATATTGTGGATGTGTTGGCCAGTGATGCTCGTGTTGGTTGTGATGAGGGGTTGTTTGAGGAGTTACCGCGCGATGCATTCCTGCCCGCAGCGGATGGCACTTCAATGGATGACGACATCATGGTTGACGTACCAAATGACTGTGTCGTGCCGCAAATTTTTTGGTCCTATGTGCCATTCTACAAAAAGGGAACTTTTCAATCAAAAGGACGAAAAGCACCAAAGACCATGGTTGACTTTTTTGATGTCGAGAATTTTCCAGGAAAGCGAGGAATTCATACCTGGCCCAGTGCAATTGTTGAAATGGCTCTAGTAGCTGATGGTGTTCCGGCTTCAGATGTCTATGACGTTATGTCATCCGAAGGTGGCATTGATCGTGCTTTTGCAAAGCTAGATACTATTAAGGACCATGTTGTTTTTTGGTCAGCCGGATCTGCGCCTCTTGAGCTCATAGAGAGTGGCGAGGTTTCAATGGCTCTTGCCTACAATGGCCGCATCGGTTCAGCCATATTGTCTGAGGGAGCAGATTATGTTGTGAATTGGGATGGTCAGGTATTAGAGGAAGAGTGGCTTGTTATGGTAAAAGGTACTCAAAATTATGACGAAGCATTGGAGTTTTTAATTCATGCCTCGGCACCCGAGCAGCAGGCCGGACAAGCTAAATGGATCAATTATGGGCCAATGCGTAAATCTGGCTTGGATATACTTGCGGCGAATGAGCCGTTTTTCCATACTGGTGCAAACATAATGCCGCACATGCCAAACGCAGGGGCAGCAATGGCTAACGCAATTGTTGCTAATCCAGATTGGTGGGCGGATAATGGAGATTCGGTATCTGAACGTTATACCGCGTGGATGGCTCAATAGAGCAGATGTAATATAGGGTGTTTAAGAGACTCTGGGGTCAAGCTAAAATTTTTCCGCTTGGCCCCAGTAGTTTTTAATTTTTCAACAATTTATTCATAGTGACTATGAGTTCTGACGTTTCTTCGAAGCTCCTGACGGCAGATGGTATACCGCTCAAAGTTAGCCTTAGAAGATCTTTACGGCGAAATAAGTTGCGAGCTTTGGGGCTGATTTTGCCAGCGTTTCTATTTCTTCTTTTCCTTTTCGTGCTACCCATAGGCAGTCTATTAAGTAGAAGTGTGGATGACAGTCTTTCAAATATGCAATTACCGTTAACATTTGGGTTTTTTAGTAATTGGGATCGTGAAACGATCCCTGAAGAAGAGTTGTTTCATGCGATGTATCTTGATTTGTTTACATTGAATAAGTTTTTTATCAGCAATAACAAGGGGCCAAATGTTGACGCAAATGATCCGGGATGGTGGATTAAGATACCAGATAAAGGACCATACAAGCCATCTATAACTAAGATAAATCCAGCTTGGGGTGAGGTAGAAATATGGCAGTCGTTGAAACAGATCGTTGATGAAGCGGCTGTATATGATGGAAGCTCAGTAGAAAAGAAAGCCGCTAAAAATCGGGCACAGTTTGATTTGTGTAGAGAGTTGACGACCTTACCTAATGCGAGTTGTAAACGACTATATGCGAGTCTGATGGAATGGAATGGCGATAGTGTTCCTGACGAATCTGTATTCACATCTATGTATAAAGATCTTGCCTCTGCACACAAAATTCTTGTTGGAAAGTCTGGCACTCGAATGAACTATGAGCAACCAGGCTGGAAAAGCCTTATTAGGAAATCACTGAGAGCGTTTAAGAAGTTTGACGAGCCGCCTTATAGAGAAGCTATGATTAAGGCTGATGAACGTTGGGGCAAAATTGAATTCTGGCATTCTCTTGGCGCTATGAAAGATACAAGAACTATGGGCTATTACTGGAACTCGCTCGATAGACGGTTTGATGTCAATAAGGATGTCGTCATGCAGCCAGAAGAGCGGCGAGTTTATGTGATGCTCTGGGGTCGGACCATGCTTGTTAGTCTTTATGTAACAATTTTTTGTTTATTATTGGCTTATCCTACTTCACATTTACTTGCTACCTTACCATTGCGATACTCAAATTTGTTGATGATTTGCGTGCTCATGCCTTTTTGGACTTCATTACTAGTACGGATTGTTGCTTGGATGGTGATGTTGCAACAGCAGGGGATTATTAATGACACCTTAGTATGGGCAAATATAATTTCCGATGAGAATAGATTACCAATGATGTTTAACTTTACAGGAACGGTAATTGTTATGGTACAGATTTTGCTACCTTTTATGATTCTTCCTCTGTATAGTGTTATGAAGACGATACCACCAAGTTATATGAGAGCTGCCCAAAATCTTGGAGCACCACCTTGGCTTGCATTTGTTCGTGTTTACATGCCCCAGACTTTACCGGGTGTTGGAGCTGGAGTTATCTTGGTTTTTATTGTAGCAATTGGGTATTACATTACCCCTGAATTGGTAGGCGGAAAGGATGGTCGATTGATTGGTAATATGGTGGCATACCATATGCAGAAATCGCTCAATTGGGGCTTAGCTGCAGCTATGGGTAGCCTGTTACTTGTTGCTATTCTATTGCTCTATTGGGTATACGACAAAGTTGTTGGAATTGATAACATGAAATTGGGTTGATTTTGATGGCACTGCCTAGCTACGCTACTCCATTACAACGTATTTGGAATTACATATACTTATCTCTATGTGCGTTGGTTTTATTCTTCCTTGTTATGCCGTTAATTGCAGTTATACCGATGTCATTTTCTTCTTCACCGTTTCTGCAATTCACTCCCGAGATGTTACGTTTTGATCCAGAGGCATTCTCGTTAAGATGGTATCGCATAATGGTTGGTGATTGTTCTGATCCAAATATTACGACAGTTTGTTCGGATAGGTGGAAAGATGGGGCACGTAATAGTTTGTTTATAGCATTGTGTGCAACGGTTTTGGCAACAACACTAGGAACTTTGGCCTCATTAGCTCTTAGTCGCACTTACACTCCATTTCGCAAATTAATCATGGCAATTATGATTTCCCCATTGATCGTACCACTGATTATTACAGCCTCCGGAATGTTCATGTTTTTTGCCAAGTTTCAGTTAGTAGCGACTTTCACTGGAATGATTCTAGCTCATACGGTTCTTGGGATGCCATTTGTAGTCATCACTGTAACAGCTACACTTTCTAGTTTTGACTACACTTTAACTCGTGCAGCGGCGGGATTAGGTGGCACACCTTTTTACAATTTCTTCAAGGTTCAGCTACCACTAATTACGCCAGGTGTAATATCAGGCGCATTATTTGCATTTATTACATCTTTTGACGAGGTTGTAGTAGTGCTTTTTATTGGGAGTCAGAACCAAATTACGCTACCACGACAGATGTGGTCAGGAATTCGACAAGAAATAAGTCCTACAATTCTTTCGGTGGCGACAATCTTGGTTATCTTATCCATATTATTACTTACCACAGTAGAATTGCTCCGGCGCCGAAGTGAACGTTTAAGAGGAATACGTCCTAGTTAACATAAATATATTGTATGTGGCAATTTTTAGTTAGGGGCGTATGAATCCAAGGGAAGGAAGCTATCATATAATTAGTTGTTGATCATCGATATCAATAATAACAATTAACCATGTTTGGAGACATAGCTTTAAAAAAGTTGTATTAATTTATAATTGGTAGATTGCTCAGATAAAGTATTGTTGCGCAATATTGAAAACATTCATGACATCTAAAAATCAGTCTAATCAAAAGTATGCTTCGGGTTAGCTTATGTTTTCTACGGAAATAGTAGATCAAAAAAGTTATCAGAATTCAGTTCGAAGATGTCGCGACGAACGTATAGTGCTGCCTACTTTTAAACAGCTAGCTTTCCCTTCGGAAATTCCGCTAGATATTAAAAATACACTTCAATCTGTTAATAAAATTGACGCAAATCCTCTAAATCTCTTCCGAGTTCATTGGTACAATATGTGGAAGAAAAGTACGCAAGCGTCAATCCCGGAATACATCGAATTACCCAGTGAGTTGACCGGAGTTAATGCTCGTATTGTGATGATTTTAGGGAATCGTTTCCCTATGATCGATGCCCACAAAGTTTTAGCGGCTTATGCTTGTCTCGTACCTCGAATTGTTAGCGGAAGATTTGATCCAACTCAGCAAAGAGCTGTCTGGCCGTCTACCGGAAATTATGCTCGTGGTGGAATTGCAATTTCTCGTTTATTGCGCTGTCGTGGTGTTGCAGTGCTTCCAGAGAATATGAGTCAGGAACGTTTTGATTGGTTGGAACGATGGGTAGGAGAACCTGAAGACATTATTCGAACACCAGGATCTGAGAGCAATGTAAAAGAGATTTATGATGCATGCCAAATTTTAGCCAAAGACAAAAGAAATATTATTGTTAACCAGTTTTCTGAATTTGCAAATCACATAATTCACTATTATGCAAGTGGCATTGCATTAGAAGATATTTTTTTGAAGTTGTCCCAGCGTGAGTCGAAGTTGCGCTTAGCGGCGTTTGTAGCTGCATCTGGTTCCTCCGGAACACTCGGTGCCGGTGATTGGCTAAAGGAGAGATATGAGAGTTTAATAGTAGCAGTAGAAGCGCTTGAGTGCCCAACGATGCTATATAATGGTTATGGAGAACACAATATTCAGGGAATTGGAGACAAACATATTCCTCTAATCCACAATGTAATGAATACTGATTTGGTTGCAGCTATTAGTGATCGAGCAACGGATAGTCTAAATCTTGTTTTTAATAGCCGAGTAGGAAAAGATTACTTGCGAGATGAATTGGGGTTAGACATCGAATTTGTCGATCAGTTGCGACATTTTGGACTCTCATCAATTGCTAATATGCTAGCTTCTGTTAAGGCTGCTAAAGTACTTGATCTGGGGCCAGAAGACATCATAATGTCTGTGGCTACGGATGGTTCGGAGTTGTACAAGAGTGAAAAAGAGCAATTTAGGTTTTCAGCGTATCCCGATGGATTTACTAAGAAGGATGTTGAAAAAATTATTGAGGAAAGATTAATTAATGCAAGTCCGAATCATGTCGAAAAGCTTGATAATATAGGACGCAATCGAATTTTCAATTTGGGTTATTTTACTTGGGTCGAACAGCAGGGCGTGAACCTTGAAGATTTTGAGGTTCGAAGAACTAAACAATTCTGGGAATCGATGCACGATATTATCCCTATTTGGGATCAGTGTATTAGGGAGTTCAATTTTGAAGTTGGGATTAGTGACTGAATTGTTTGGAAGTATTGCAAGCTAGTTAGAGAGCAATTAGACCTTATATTTTTTGGAAAAATATAATTAAATATGCCTGAGATTGATTTCGTATTCGATTTAGACGGGACAATTAGTGACCCCAAGATTGGTATGGCAGAATCTATTAATTGGGCTTTAAATAGCCATAATTTCAAAACTATTTCTGACGATGACATTGGAAATCTTATAGGATTACCCCTTGATGAGATGTATGCTCGATTCTGTGGAGATCTAAAAAAACCTATACTTGATGATTTGGTGGATAAATATCGGCAACATTTCTGGAATATTGGTTATTCAAAAAATACTCTCTACCCTGAGGTCAAGTCGTTGTTGAGGTACTTGTACTCAGAACCTGACTATAGACTATTTATTTGTACATCTAAACCCGCAGATATAGCTAGAAAGATTCTGAACATGTTTAATCTAGATGAACTATTTGACTTTATCAGTGGTGGGGATGTTGGTATAGCTAAACATCAACAATTAAAAGACTTACTCAACAATGGTACTGTTAGACACAATCCAATAATGATTGGTGATCGTTTTATCGATATACAGGCTGCGAGACAAAATCAACTTCAGTCTATTGGAGTTCTTTGGGGATATGGATCACGAAGTGAGTTGGAAGATGAAGGAGCAAATTACGTAGTAGAAAATCCAGGTGAAATCAAAAAATTGTTGCTTTAAACCAAAACTAAATTTGTAATGCTATGTGAAATGGGGTTGATTACCTAGTCGCTAAAAAAAACCCCGCAGAGAGCGGGGTTTAATCATAATCACACACCAAGGAGGATAGCAGCATGCGATGACGCGTAGCATTATCTGAATCAAGCATCATCGCTACAACTGATGATTTCTCAATAACACATTAGATATTCTCATTAATTTAGAATTACTCGATAGATTGTCATATAATCTGAAATTTTAACTGTATTAATAAAACTATATGATTATTAAAGCTATTTTTCATCAGTGTTGTTGCAGGTAAAAGGTATTTTTGCTAGATTTTGAAGTAAAATTAATTGATAAAGATTTAGATTATTTGATGTCCATGAGACCAATTTCGATGCCGCCACTGAATGCATTAAAAGCTTTTGAGTGTAGTGGCCGCCATATGAGTATCACAAAAGCCGCCACGGAATTAAATGTGACACCTGCGGCAGTTAGTCATCAAATTAAAACCCTGGAATCCTTTTTTGGTGTCAAGTTATTTGAAAGGAAGAATCGTGGGCTAGCGTTAACTTTTGCCGGCCAGGCTTGTATGCCAGAGTTGCGAAAAGGATTTGATCATATAAGTGTTGCTATTGGGCGCGTTAGGTCCAGCATTGAAACTGAACCACTTTTGATAAGCGCGCCCCCAATTTTTGGTGCGAAATGGTTAGTTCCCAGAATATCTGAGTTTTCCGTGCTTCATCCTGAGGTACAAATTCGGCTTGATCCATTGCAAAATATTTCTGAGCTTGAGGGTCCCGAAACGGATGTGACTATTCGTTTTGGCCGTGGTCGGTATCCGGGGTTGAGAGCACATCGGCTGATGGAGCAAAGTGTTTTTCCTGTTTGTAGTCCAGAATTGCTTCGGGGGCAGCACTCACTTAAGGTGCCAAAGGATTTGCGTTGGCAAACCCTCATACATTTTGATCCTAATTTTCACGATCCAGATTGGCCACGATGGGAAAAATGGCTACGCGCCGCCAATGTTAATGGTATTGATTCTGAGAATGGCCCTCGCTTTAGTTCCCCTAACTTTACGATTCAGGCTGTCCTTGAACAGCAGGGAGTAGCGCTTGCAGTGAGTTTAATGGCTGATGAGTTGGTTTCCCAGGGACGTTTGGTTCGTTTATTTGATGTCAAGTATCCGGGAACCTATGGATACTACTGTGTCACTAGCGATCAAAAAGCTGAAGAACCACGGGTTAAAGCATTTTGGGATTGGTTAGTCACCGAGGCCGAAGAAAATAAATCGGTGATCGATTAGTTGAGATCCAATGAAAGCCTATTCTTTAGCCAACTTCAATAGCTAATCGAGGTCTGTTGAGATTTCAAGGCACTGTGTTACAAATTCAGAATCGAGTTCTAATTCGGTTGCAATTTTAGTTAGTAGCTCTAATTCTTTATCTGCTATTGGTTTTTCTGCCTGAGCAATTACACATAGATCTCGAACTACATGCATTCTTTGAGTTAGGCTAGCTCGTTTTCGCGCCTCGGAGAGTCTTTTAGGAAGCACTTCTTTCAATTGTTCCGGGTCAAGTTTTTCTAGAGCGTATCGCGGATCAACAAATCGATTCATGGTTTCTCGTTCCTTTTCACTAACACCTTGATGAATATGAGCAATTGTGACTGCACTCGCAATAAATAAGTTGCGCATTGCGCGTGTTGCATCAGTCTTACCTTCCATATAATTCGGTTCCATCAATCCCATGATATCTCGCACAGAGTTCTCTAGACTAATTTTGTCAACACCACTCAATTTTATTAAATTAGATTCAAAAAAAAGTTTAAGAGCCTTCACGCGAATCGGGCTAAATGGGTGAGTCAAGAACCAGTCTTGTTTAGGCCCACCATAGCTTGAGTTCTCATCAAAAGCCACCATATCGTCTACTTGATCAAGAAATTCACTGAGATCAAATTGAACGATTCTTTGATCGGTGATTCCTGATGCTAATTTAAATAATGCTTGCGATACACTCTGTAAATCTTCTGAGCATAAGGCTCCAGCACGGTCAGCTGAGACCTCTGCATATCGTGACCAGGCAAAAAGATCCAATATTAATGAGGGAGATGCTTGTTTGTTATTCTTCATAATGTGCCCGATAGGTATCTCATGATGTTTGTAAAGATGATGTCCTAATTCATGGCCAACAACAAAGAGTAATTCAGCATCAGAAAAGCCTTCAAGAAGAGAAGATGAAAACATTAAAAATGTTCTTCCATCTTCTGGTTTGAAACAAGCCGCATTAAATTGTGGGCTTGCGTAAGCATATAGTTCCAATGGTGAGTCGATCTCGAGTCTTTCCGTACACTGGTCTAGCATTTTGTGTAGTGGAACGGACATTTGCCGACTAAGTCGGACTGAAGTTGCTAACAAATGACGGCGTATTCCAGGACGGCTATCATTTTTTTCGGTGCGCTGAATTTGAGTTCGAGCCTTCTTGATTTCAGTGTGCTCCAGTAGTGTTTCGTAGAGTTTCGTGTCTTCTGTACAGCGGGCCTTGGAGGTGTTCATGTTCATTCCTATATCATTTTTATTTTTCAATTAGTGATGGAAAATGTTCAGTATTTTATTGGGTTTATGTACGCTCTCAATTAGTTTGTTACGCTAAATAATTGCGACTGTTTTTAATACCAGATTGTGTCTGAGGGTATTTTTCAAGAATTTATTCATTATGTCCAATCAAAAATTTCATGTTTCTGAACTATAATGCCATCTCGCAAATTGATTTTACATAATAGGGACTTATCAAGACATGGCAGTAAAGATAGATAAATCAACCATCATAAAAGCTGCTGGTAGTGAAGGTAAAATTATCAGAGAGATAATTGGTAGAATTAATAACGAATGCTCCGATATTAGTGTTGCGCATATGACGAGCCCCGAAGGCTGGCGAGAGTCCGGGCAGAGACCAGATTTTAATGAGTACACCTATGTTATAGGTGGGATGTTAAAGGTCGAAACGGAAGCTGGTGATCTTGAAATTCGAGCAGGACAGGGCATAGAAGTACAAAAAGGGGAATGGGTGCGATATAGCACACCTTCGGTGGGAGGTGCTGAGTACATCGCAATCTGCATTCCAGCATTTTCACTTGACCTAGTGAATAGAGAAGTATAAAAAACGATCTATTTGTAGTGGAGGAAAAAACGGGGTACTTCAAACATGGAAAAGAGTAAGAAAAAAACTAGCGTGGTCGATCCTATTTGGGAGTCTATTCGAGATGAGACATCAGTAAAAATGAATCGCGAACCGTTGCTTTCTAGTTTTTTTAATGATCTTATACACGTTCATGATTCACTAGAAGATTGTTTAGCTTTGCAATTAGCGAGGAAGCTCGGCTCGCCAATGCTTACCGAGAAGTTTCTCTACGATGTTCTGATTGAATCAATGAATTCGACGTCTAGAGTTGGTTCCCTTGTGAGATCTGATTTACAAGCTTTCAGAGATCGAGATCCAGCCTGCGATGAATACTGTATGCCGCTTCTTTATTTTAAGGGATTCCATGCTCTAGAGGCATTTCGGGTAGCGCACGATCTTTGGGTTCGGGGGCGTCGCGAATTAGCGCTTTATTTGCAAAGTCGCATTAGTGAGGTATTTTCTGTGGATATACACCCAGCGGCTCAAGTAGGGGCAGGCATTTTGTTAGATCATGCGACTGGACTGGTGATCGGTGAAACAGCGGTCATAAATGATAACGTTTCAATTCTGCATGAGGTGACTTTAGGCGGAACTGGCAAAGAAACAGGAGATCGACATCCAAAAATTCGATCGGGAGTATTAATCGGTGCTGGAGCAAAAATCCTCGGTAATGTCGAAATTGGGGAAGGGGCCAAGGTTGCTGCAGGAAGTATGGTGCTCAGTAATGTACCGCCACGTTGCACCGTTGCAGGAGTGCCGGCACAAATTGTGGGTAAATGTAACGAGGAACAACCAGCTTTAGAGATGAATCAAGGATTCTCTATTTCTTAAATCTAAATTTGTTTTTGAGGTTAAATTTTTCAGTAACGTACGAAATTCTCCATGAGGGTTGGCCCTAATCCGTTAAGATTGGAAGAGACGTAGTATGCTTTATTTGTTCCATAGCAAAACTAGAGGTTACATCCGAAAGAGGCACACGATTTATCAGTCTTTGATAGAACGAATCGAACGCTGCAATATCCGGTACTACTACTCGTAAAAGATAGTCAATTTCCCCGCTCATACGATAAAAATCTAGTATTTCTGGCATATCTTCAACTGATGTTGCAAAATTATCAAGCCAATCACGGTTATGCTGATTAGTTTTTATGGCGACGAAAACTGTTACCCCTGCCCCTACTTTATTCGGATTTAAGAGGGCAACTCGCTTTTCTATCACGCCATCTTTCTCTAGTCTTCTAATTCTTTTCCAACACGGCGTAGAAGAAAGATGTACTTGAGATGCAATGCTCTCAATCGACAGGGTTGCATCTTCCTGAAGCAGAGATAATATTTTTTGATCAGTGGCGTCCATAAAAATTTTTTCCTAATAACTATAAAAAAGTTAGTTTATCATTCTATCTTACTATTTTCCTGGTTATGTTAATAGATCTTTTTCCTATTTAGTTGTATTTCGAACTCAAGTGGCGATTGTGACATTATTGTGTCTCGTCAAGTAAATAAGGCACGCTCTTGCTAAAAAAATGCTTCCAAAATTGTTTTTTTTGGAAACGTTTTTGTCGTAGTATTAAAATTGACATGACTATGGAATACTTTTCTGGTGCAACCAAATGACTTTCACAATTGAAGGTAAAATTTACCAGACTAATTCGGAGGGGTACCTTAAAAATGTGGAAGACTGGAGTATTAGTGTGGCAGAGTTTTTGGCGACTCAAGATCAGTTAGCGCTAACTAAAGATCACTGGGCTGTAATTTATTTGATTCGGGATTATTATAACGATAACCATGTTGCACCCGGTATCCGTCGTTTGGTTCGGGCAATGGGTGAAAAGTTGGGAAAGAATAAATCTAATAGCAAGTATCTTTATCAATTATTTCCTCAAGGTCCGGCAAAACAGGCTTGCAAATATGCGGGCCTTCCCAAGCCGACGGGCTGCATTTGAACAATGACTAATTTTTGCTTGCAGCATCAATTTAATTTCCCCAAGACTGAAGTTATAACAAGTTAATTAAAGGATTGGCGAATTCTAGCCTTTCTTTTATCAAGCCAATATATAGTAGATAATTATATAAAAAAATGAAAAAATAGTAATTTTTTCTCTAAAACAACGTGTTACAATAAAATTCCACTAGACAAATTCAAGGGAATAGAAAATGCTTTCGAATATTGTGCGAAAATTCCAGGATCATCCTAACGAGGTTAATGAGAGTTATGGTGTCCATTTTGTTAATGCATTATCCTTTGCTAGCCGTCTTTTTCTTGCTGCAGCGGCCTGTTTAGTGCATGCGGTATTACCTTTCCTTTGCAAGACGACGGGGAGTTCAGAAGTGAAAAAACTCTACTCCAAGATGGTGGTCAACCGAAATTACCCGGATACCAACAATCATAGGAGCGCTGATAATGGTTTCAGTAACAGTGGAATTCCGAATAGTTTAAGGACAGAAACTGAGAGTTAGTTCTAATGAGGCAGGATCGGATAGTCCAGGCAATAGGATAAACTTAAATAAATAAATTAACAGTCGTTTTATCGGCTGTTTCCATCCAAGTGGCCGCACCACCAATTTCGATCCCATCAATGAAGTCGGATCTCTTCATTTCAAATAGTTCAATACTCATTTGACATCCAATCATCTTGACTTTAGCTTCAAGGCAGAAATCTCGCAATTCTTCAATTGTCGCAATTCCTTTTAATTTAATCGTTTCTTTCATTTTTTTTGTCATAATGCTCTCCATTCCTGGCAAAGCGGTTCCAATAATGGGCATCCAACTGTTCATACCCATCGGCATTGGCATTGCTGGATTACCGAGGGCGCTGATTTTTAGGTTTAGATCTCTCCGTAAAAGTTGGAGACCATAAAAAGTAAAGAACATAGTAACTTGATAGCCCGCTGCAGCGGCTGTTGATGCTAGTACAAATGGTGGATAGGCCCAGTCAAGAGTCCCTTTTGAGGCTATGAGGGTAAGCGCCTTATCATGTTTCATTATGAATCTGCAGTTTGTGTTGAAATTGGCAAAACCATATTAAAACTATATTTAAATCAAATTATGCATAACTGTACGTAATTCTACTTTAAATTACTTCGGATTAGTTGATCCTTTCCACACTAAACATTTCAGATTTTATAACTTTGCATCGAAATAGGCTCTTCACCTCTTTACAACATTTGTTCAATATGAAATAAATATGCAAACAAATTATTCTGGGTAATAAATCCATGAGTTGTTGTACAGCAACCGAAAAGGATCAACAAAAGCGACTTGAGACGACCTATCTATTAGGACAACTGCCCATAATGTTGGATATTGAGCAAATTGTGTTTGGCTGTGATTACGGAGCTAATAGTTGGACGACTCGATTTCAAGCCGATGAGCTTCAAAAAATACTTAATCTCGGCCAGAATGATAGATTGCTTGATATCGGTTCAGGAACTGGGTGGCCTGGACTTTATTTGGGTAAACAGTCCGGATGTAATGTAACAATGCTAGATTTGACAGGGCCAGCTTTAAAGTTAGCATCAGATAGAGCCAAGGCTCAATGCCGTGATCACAGATCATGGTTTTGTGTAGCAAACGCGGCTAATCTTCCATTTAAGGTCGGTTACTTTGACGCTATAAATCATAGCGATCTTTTGTGTTGTCTTCCGAGAAAGTATGATGTTCTTGTTAGTTGTCGAAGAGTTATTCGGCAGGGTGGTTTGATGACATTCTCGGTTATGTCCATAACATCAAACTTAAGTGAAGAGGACAAAGTCAGAGCAATTGATAACGGTCCTCAATTCGTTGCATCAGATATAGAATATTCTGACTTATTGGATAAAACTGGTTGGAAGATTCTTGATCATAGAGATCTTAGTGAAGAGTGCGCTGTTTTATGTAGCACTTTGGAAACTATTGATCTAGAACGCAAAAATGAGTTAGTTCAAGCAATCGGATATGAAGGCTTCAAAAATCGTCAAGATGAATGGAACTCTAGGCGATATGCTATTGAAGAAGGCCTGATTCGACGCGAGTTTTTTCTAGCGAGCCCTATATGACCTTATCTTTTTGTAGCGAATAGATTAAAAAATTATTTTCTCAGAATATGAATCGAGCTCAAATAAAATGTGATTAGTTGAGTTAGTATATTTGGCTGATTCTCAGTAAAGGATTATTACGGGGTCACGGATATCGTTGTAAATTAAGGATACAATTTAGTTTCCGATATCTCTTCAGTTAAAGAAATCAGTTTATTCTCTGTCGAGTAGGTCGCGCTTAGGAAAAAAGGTTTCCCCGAGAGGATAAGCGGGTAGAGATACGGATCTGAAACTGGTGTTGGCAACTCAGAAAGTGAATCAATAGGGATCCAGTCTAAGGTGCCTTCTCTACAATATGGAGGGGTAATATATTGGATGTTAGCTTGGTAGATGAAGCAGGTCCAGTTGTAGTCAGTGGGCGATGAATCCACTAAGAGTCCTTTGTAGTGTATGGTTTCAATCGTTATGCCTGTTTCCTCATAAACTTCTCGAATAGCAGCATGTCGAGGTGATTCACCGCTCTCAAGTTTGCCTCCAACAGGAGCGAATAGATCTTTATTAGGTGGGTATTTTCTTTTTAACATAAGCCAATGTTCCCGTGCTTCTAGGATAACAATGACTGCAATTTTTGTTGGTGTTGTTTCCATCGTCGAAACTAGTGTAGAGGATAACTTTGGTGAGCACTAAGGTGTCAGCTCTGCCGAGTCTAACAAAATGTAGTCACCATATGATCATTTGGCAAATTTCTATTTTTTCCTGATTTAAAAACCATAGGGAAACTCGTACGCTATAGCTATAGAATGATAAAAAATTCGTGATTGAATCTCAAGTATAGTATTTACTTCGCAAATAATTTGTTATCATGAATCATTCTAACTGCATTCGCGAGACCTGAGAGCAATTTGTCCACAAGCAATCACACACTATCTGATATGAAAACAATTAATCGTGCTGATAGCATCGTTGAGAATGTGATAAAGGATCGAAATCATAGAGATAAAGGTTATCGCGCGCGTTCGTTAAAAATACATCCGTGGGTCTGCGCGCGTTGCGGCCGTGACTTCGATAAAAAGAATATTCGTGAACTAACTGTTCATCACAAAGATAATAATCATGATAATAATCCAGCGGATGGTCATAATTGGGAACATCTTTGTCTTTATTGTCATGACGATGAGCATGCGCGTTTCGTATCTCGGATTGATATTGAGCCTCTCTCAGGTTCGTTGAAACGAGCTCCGAAGCACAAACCATTTGTAGCTTTACTGAGATCACTTAAAAATGAAACGTGAGATAGCGCAGACCAAGGCAACCTAGAAGAGACACTGATCGATTATGAACGCTACCCTTATTGGCTTGATTGGTTTGTTAACGCTTGCTTATACGTTCTTTTTGAAAGAGTTCGATTCTTCTGATGTGGGGAATGATTCGACACAGATCAGTGATACTCTTCCAATAGAATATGAAGAGAAAGTGCTAGGGGCGACGTATAGACAAGGAAGATATGTCGGTAATTGGTATGAACAGGAGGGACGTCTAGAAATTTTTCGTTCTAGCGAATTAGTTAAAATCTTGTATCTTGTGGATAAGGGTCGGGCAGAGTTTCATTTCAGACGTTGGGTTCGTGAGAACCAATAACAAGATGGATAAAATCAGTCAAAAGGGAACCCCAGATCTTTAAGAGCGACCGCGATTTCCTCTAACACTTGTGGATCCTCAATAGTAGCTGGACTGTTATATGTTTCACCATTAGCAATTTTTTTCATTGTGCCCCTAAGAATTTTTCCTGACCTCGTTTTCGGTAAACGATCAACAATGATAGCTTTCTTAAATGATGCTATAGGACCAATTTTGTCTCTCACCATTTCTATGCATGAATTGATTACCGTTTGGGTCGTTTGTTCACAATTGGAATTAAGCACCAAGAAGCCAATGGGCAGTTGGCCTTTTATTGGGTCATCTGGACCGATTACGGCGCATTCGGCAACTTCTGAATGCGATATTAGAACCTCCTCTAAGGCCCCCGTTGATAGTCTATGGCCGGCGACGTTTATTACATCGTCTGTACGTGCCATGACATAAATACGTCCGTTTTCATCAATCATGCCCGCATCACCAGTTTCATAATATCCTTTGAACCTATTAAAATAAGCGTCTTGGTATCGATTATCAGCATTCCAAAGAGTACGAAATATACCGGGAGGTAGAGGCATTTTAATGCACAGATTACCGATTATCCCTGCTTGAATCTCGTTTCCAGAATTATCTAGAACTCGAACATCCCAACCCGGACATGCGCGGTTCAAAGAGCCAGGAACAATTGGTAGCATTTCTATGCCAAGGCAATTGCCAGCAATAGCCCACCCTGTTTCAGTTTGCCACCAGTGGTCTATCACAGGGATGTTGAGATTGTCCCTTAGCCAGTTAAGTGTGTTTGGATCACACCGTTCACCTGCCAAAAATAGAGAGCGGAGATTCTTTAGTTTATAGCTACGTATTTTGTTAGCATTTGGATCTTGTTGTCTAATCGCTCGTATCGCGGTTGGCGCGGTGAACATGACACTAACATTGTGTTCAGAAATTACTCTCCAAAACGCTCCAGGGTCTGGAGTACCGACGGGCTTTCCTTCATACAGCACCGTTGTGCAGCCGGCCAGTAGAGGGCCATATAAAATATAGGAGTGGCCCACGACCCACCCGACGTCCGATGCTGCCCAGTAAACATCTCCAGATTCCACGTTATATATATTTTTCATTGTCCAGTGAAGTGCTACGGCGTGACCTCCGTTGTCACGTACTACTCCTTTGGGTTGGCCTGTTGTTCCAGATGTGTAAAGAATATAGAGTGGGTCAGTTGCCTCTACTGGTACGCAGTCAAATGATTCAGCGTCAATCATTGCTTGGGCCCAAGTGATATCCCGTCCTGGTAATAGATCTGCTCTTTCTTCTTGGCGCTGCAGGATGATACAGGTTGATGGTTTATGCTTTGAAAGTTCGAGCGCTCTGTCGATAAGAGGTTTATATGGCACGATGCGATCCTTCTCGATGCCACAAGATGAGCTAATGATCAGTTTCGGTTTGCAATCATCTATTCTCACCGACAATTCGTTTGCGGCAAAACCACCAAAAACTATTGAATGAATTGCGCCTACTCTTGCGCAAGCAAGAGCGGCAATGATAGCCTCTGGTATCATTGCCATGTAAATAATCACTCGATCACCACGCTCTACGCGGTGTTTTTTTAAAGCACCAGCAAAACGAGCAACTTTTTCTTGGAGGGTTCGGTAGGTCAGCGTTTCCTTGGTGTTTGTAACTGGACTGTCATAAATGATGGCAGCTTGATTTCCTCTGCCTGCATCGACATGCCTGTCAACACAGTTAAAACAAGTATTTAGTGTAGCGCCTGAAAACCACCTTAGATGTGGATTATTTTGCTTATCCAGTACTTTTTTCCACGGAGTAATCCAATCAATTGCTTTAGCAGCTTCTGACCAAAATTGTTCGGGATCAGCAATAGATTGTTGGTAAATGGATTCATACTTGGTGCCCATTTTTTTCTCCGTTAATACTGTTCAAAGATAAGAGATGTTTATATTACTTGCGTTTGTACTAATGATCTTGCAAGAATAGACCATATTATTCAACATAATTGTATGTCAATATTAAAGCATAAGAAATTACATGTGATCTAAAAAGATTGTGATTATCAAAAGGAGATAAGTATGCCCTTGGATAGTTCAAGTGATGTCGATATAAGGCCTGAAATATGCGACCTTGGAACACCTCCACCATTGGGGGTCGTACCGAAGAATATGCATGCTTTTTGCGTGCGACGCGAACGATTTGGCGAGCCGAAGGACGCGTGGAAACGCGAAATTATCCCTATTCCTGATCTAGGGTCAAAGGATGTACTTATCTACACGATGGCAACTGGCATTAATTACAATAATGTTTGGGCTGCTTTAGGGTACCCTGTAGATGTCATTAGGGATCGTCAGAAAAAAGGGGAACCAGAAGAATTTCATGCTGGAGGTAGCGATTGTTCTGGTATTGTTTGGGCTATTGGTTCCGAGGTCACTGAGGTTAAAGTGGGTGAGGAAGTAGTAGTCCATTCAGGATGGTGGGAGCCTAATGATCCTTGGGTACTTTCTGGAAAGGATCCAATGCTTGCTCCCTCAACAAAAATTTGGGGTTATCAAACAAACTATGGTGGATATTGCCAGTTCACGAAAGCTCAATCACACCAGTGTCAGCCCAAACCAAGTCACCTAAATTGGGAGCAAGCAGCTTGTTACATGCTGTGTGCTTCAACAGCGTATCGTATGTTAATGGGGTGGCAGCCCAACATAGTTGAAAGCAACGATTTAGTGCTAGTTTGGGGTGCAGCCGGTGGTCTTGGTTCAATCGCATTGCAAATTATTGCGGCTCGTGGCGGGAACGCCGTCGCTGTTGTGTCGGAAGATGAAAAACGTGATTTTTGTATGAATAAAGGAGCAATTGGTGTTATTAATCGCTCAGACTTCGATCATTGGGGAGTGATGCCTGATACAACGAGTAAGGAATGGGGAGCTTGGTTGAAGGGCGCACGCGCTTTTGGTAAGGCAATTTGGGATATCGTGGGGGAGCGTAAAAATCCAAAGATCGTATTTGAGCATCCAGGGGAGGCAACGTTGCCAACATCTGGGTTTGTTTGTGACACAGGTGGAATGATTGTGATATGTGCTGGTACAACTGGGTACAATGTGTCGATGGACCTTCGTTACCATTGGATGATGCAAAAACGTTTTCAAGGAAGCCATTTAGCTAATGATGAACAAGCTAAAGCGGTCAATGAATTAGTTATATCCGGGAAAGTGGATCCATGTCTTTCTAGAACATTTGGTTTTGATGAAATTGGGCAGGCACATCAACTAATGTATGAGAACAGCCACCCACCCGGTAACATGGCGTGTTTAGTCAATGCGACGGATACCGGTTTGGGCGCAAAGTGATGTATTCGTAAGTGCACCAACGCTTTATTTTCTATGTGAAACATAATTGCTAATGCTAAAGATGGTGCTTGATCGATGGAGAGTTGATAATTGAACTATAGTTATGTCTATGGGCAGTCTGAATTAGAATACCGTAGCGGTGTTAAGGCAAAAAATTTTATTTTATCGGCTCCTCACTCTCCAAAACAAAAAAAAATTTTGTCAAAAATTGAATACCAATCGGATATCCTATATAGAGATGGTCGACCGGGTCATCTCACAGCATCTACTCTCATCATCGACCCAGAAAATCTGAATATATTATTGTTATATCATGCCAAATTAAAGAGATGGTTGCAGCCAGGAGGCCATGCGGACGGGGATGAAGATTTGGCGCGGGTGGCACTACGAGAAGCTATTGAGGAAACAGGAATTGCGACATTGGCGCTAGTTGAGCCTGCTATTGATCTTGATATTCATTTGGTAAATCCGCCAGATGAAGATCCTCATGAGCACTACGATACGCGATTCTTGGCCTTAGCGCCAAGCGATTCAAGAATAGTCAGGAACCATGAATCTGAAGAGTTGCGATGGGTTTCGCCAAAAGATTTACCTGATTTAGGCGGTGTGGATGACCTTTATCCATTGGTGCAGAAGGGAATCGACTGCCTTCAAGAGCTTAATAAGAAAATTGTTTTTTAATCGCGCCATAATTTGCAAGTAACCGGAAAAATATTGTCATATTAAAGAGCGCTCAATTAACCGCTCATTGATACGGTAGCTACGACCTTTCTTGGCCATTGGTTGGTTATTAACTTTTACAACATCTGCGGTAAAATCAAAACTACCTTTCATGAAGGCTGAGCCAACGCCGTAAACATCTGCTGGAACTTGTTCATTTTCAAAAATTGAAATTTTTTCCGCATCGAAACCCCCGGATACCACGATATGAACTTTGTTGAATCCTTCTTGGTCAAGAGCGTAACGCACGTTGCGAACAAGTTGGGGGGTTACTCCGGTGTTTAGTTGTTCATTGTATTTATCCATCACTGAAACATCAGCTATTTTCTCTGATGTATCCAATCTTACGGCCCATAGTTTTTCGCCTAGAGACCTTGCTACCTCAAGAGAAGTACGAACACAATCATTTTCGAAGTCGACTAATGCGACAAGAGGCGTGTCTGGAAAAGTTTCGGAAAATCGTTCAGTTGCGAGTAAAGTATTTCCATGACAGGCGGCGATCAAGCAATGAGGGATAGTGCCTCCACCTTTCATACCCCACCATTCTCCTTGCGCATCTGTAGACACGGTATTAACTCCTCCAACAGATGCTGCGTATCCATCGCCACCTTGGACGGCCCAATGATCAAAGCGTGCAGGGTAGAAAAAAACTGGCTTATTATTTGCAGCCTTTGCTACCCTAGAAACATTTGTAGCAATTCGTGTTCTTCGCGCCAGAACACCTAGATACAGCGTTTCTAGATGAACAATTTCTGACAATGGGCCTTCAATGACCAAGACAGGCTCCCAAGGATCAATTTTATCTCCATCTTGTAAAGAATAGACCCTCATGTCAGGCAAGGCGTTTACCCATTCAGAGTCAAGCTGTTGACTGATTGTGGTCTTTTCTTGCATAGCTTTATTTAATTTATCTTGATCAGCTAGATAGAGAGAACGGACCCTTTTTTTTGATCTCATAAGGGAGTCAAAGAGGTCGAATGCTTTTTGTGGATTCCGATAGTGGCCAGTTCCTAGAGCGAGAAGCGCTAAAACTTCTTCGATGCCACATAGTATTGCTTTTTTCTTTTGGAATACCTGAATCGTAGAGATTTCGCGCATTTTGTGTTTTTCTAGGGTTCTTTTTGCTCGCCAAAAATACACATCGCTTCGATATCCGCGACGGATTTCATGTACCGGGATATCAAATACCTCTATGGGTATTTGGATTGGTAGTTTAGTGTTATCAGTATCACAATACATAGATTGATATATTTCTCATAGAGTGGTAGTCAAGTTAGCTATCGTTACATAAAATTCAGCTTGATGAATGGAGTTATTGTCGATTTAAAGATACTTACTTAGATTAACTATGCCTTCTTTGCCTGTGAGTGAGTAGAATAGCTAACTATAGTTGAACGCATATTTTTATCGAATTATAGACTTAATTGGTACGGTTAAACGGAGATAAAGTTAAACATGAGCCATAAATATCGGCCGACGAACATGGTTTTGCATAAAAAATCTAGAATTCTCGAAATACATTTCGATGATGGATCGAGATTCGACCTTCCTTGTGAGTATCTTCGAGTCTATTCCCCCTCGGCTGAAGTTCGAGGTCATGGCCCTGGACAAGAAGTTTTGCAGTATGGAAAAAAAGATGTGGGTATAGAGCGAATTGAGCCACAAGGATTTTATGCCGTTAAACTATGTTTTGATGATGGTCACGAGTCAGGAATTTATTCGTGGGAGACTCTCCATCAACTAGGCGTAAATTATGATATTTGGTGGGAAGAATATCTTTCTCGACTGGATGAAGCTGGTCGTACACGAGATCCTGGACCAAAAGAAATACCCGTAGTTGTCAAGAGCCCTAAATCTATCTAGCAGTCTGTATCCAGTTAAACCACGTAATTAATTTTGATCCAAATTGTTTCTGTCTTCCGAACTATCTTGTAATTTCTGTTTATCAGACCCGTTTTCAGGTCGGATAGGCTTTTCTTGGCGTGAAAGCCGCAAGAGAAATATGGATGCAAACATTACAATAAGTAGAGCCACACCTATTATTACGAATACAGCGATTACAGACATTACGGTTTTCCTCCGATTAAAGGCTTAAATTGTTTTGATAGTTTTTGAAAACTTATTTGATTCATGTTTGTTATTTAAGACCAAAAGAATTGTTTTATTTTTCATCCATTATTAGACACTAGCTCTGATAGCGTTACCAGAGTCATTCTAGAATCTATATCAGCAGAAGCTTCCATGATTTATAGTATTGCAAACCTCAAACAAAATCTTTTTCAATTTTTTTTCTAAAACGGCTCGATTTTTTATTTTTTTAATTATGGCATTAAAAGTCGAATTAGTAACTCCGCATATTGGCGCTTCGGTAACTGGCGTTGATCTACACTCTGAGAATAGGGCAGAAATAATACAGAAAATAAGGAAAAATTTGGATCGTTATAAGGTTCTTATTTTTCATAATCAACAATTGTCGCCGAAGTCTCTACGCCAATTTACTTCAAATTTTGGTCCCTTATTTTTTCATCATGTCGATGATGGGGTAGAGCATTCAGTAGATGCTCCGGAGGTTTTGATTCTTAGAAAAGATCCAAATGGGAACACACTTTTTGGCGGTGCTTGCTGGCACTCTGATGTAACTTTTCAAAAGCCCGCTGGTTACATTACGATACTACATGCGAAAAAAATCCCGCCGGTGGGAGGTGATACACTATTTTCATCAACAATTGCGGCCTTCGAGAACCTGAGTTTTTCAATGCAGTCTTTCTTAAGATCTCTTGAAGCGTTGCATAGCTACGCCGGTCCAGCTAATCCAGATATAGAGGGCCTTACTGCTGTGCATCCAGTTATTCGTCGGGATTTAATAACTGGAAAAGAAGGTATTTACGTTAACGAGATGTTTACTAAAAAAATTATAGGTATGTCGGACATAGAAAGTCAGATATTGATACAATTTCTAATTAGACATATTATCCGGCCGGAATTTGTTTTTCGGCACCGATGGAAGGTTGGAGATGTTTTAATGTGGGATAATAGATTCACACAACATTACCCAATTAATGATTTTACTGGTTACGAGAGGTTGATGATTCGTTGTTCAACTTTAGAACTTTCTTAACAAGATCTCCCATACAATCACTTAATGTCATGCGCAACAATTTAAGAGTCTTGATAGTGTATGGTTAACCGCATCTTTCCTTTTGAAAATAGTTATGCTGAACTTCCGAGTCGATTCTTCGAGTTTTTGAAACCTTCTCCGGTGAGGCAGCCTCGTCTAATTTGCCTTAATGAAAAGTTGGCTGAACGGCTACGACTAAATCCGTCACTTTTGCAAGATGAGGAAGGAGTCGAGATCTTGGCAGGTAATTTGGTTCCTCCTGGTGCTGAACCACTTGCCATGGCTTATGCAGGGTTTCAATTTGGTCACTGGGTTCCCCAGCTCGGTGATGGTCGCGCAATTCTCCTCGGAGAGATTATGGACAAATTTGGAATTCGTCACGATATTCAATTAAAAGGTGCGGGCCGCACTCCTTTCTCAAGAATGGGAGATGGCAGATCAGCGTTAGGACCTGTCCTTCGAGAATACCTGGTTAGTGAAGCTATGGCAGCTTTAGGCATAAAGACAACACGATCACTTGCAGCAGTATTTACCGGTGAACAAGTTATGAGAGAAGCTATGTTACCAGGAGCCATACTTACACGTGTTGCAAGCAGCCATGTTAGGGTGGGCACATTTCAATATTTTTCCGCTCGTGAGGATGTAGATGCATTGGCTTTATTATCGAACTATATTATGAAACGTCATTTTCCATCAGACATGTCATCTTCAGACCCATATATGTCTTTATTGACTTCAGTAATTGATGCGCAGGCTTCATTAATTACTGATTGGCAGCTAATTGGGTTTATTCATGGCGTGATGAATACAGACAACATGTCAATTTCTGGAGAGACAATTGATTATGGGCCCTGCGCATTTATGGATACGTTTGACCCACAGAAAGTGTATAGCTCAATTGATCGGATGGGCCGGTATGCTTACTGCAACCAGCCACCTATTGCGCACTGGAATATAGCAGGGTTTGCCCAAACATTGCTTCCACTCCTATCGAAAGATGGTAGTGACATGATTACTGAGGTGACGGATGTCGTCAATACTTTTCCACAACGCTTTCAGCACCATTATCGACCAAAATTGATGCGAAAGATTGGATTATTGGACCTCTGTGAAGCGAATGATCGCCTAGCCGAAGATTTGTTTAGCTGTATGTCAGACGGCCAAGCTGATTTCACGTTGACATTTCGACGTTTGAGTGATCTTAAGCGTATCGCTACAGCAGCTGACGACGCTTTTATCGATCTTTATAGTGGGAACTCAAATATATTAGATTGGTTGGCACGCTGGAGAGCAAGACTTGCCACGGAAAATCGTTCTGATATAGATAGGACTATTGATATGAAAACGGTTAATCCGCTTTTTATCCCGCGTAACCATTTGATCGAGGAAGTGATTCGTGCAGCGGTCGATCACAATGATCTTAATCCTTTTAATCAATTACTGAATGTTATAAGCAGGCCATACGATGAACAATCACATATGAAAAAATATGCTGAGCCGCCGATGCCAGACCAGATTGTTATGCAGACGTTTTGTGGCACTTAATGCAGTGACCGCTACTAATTTAAGTGTTGATTCGATTAATATTATGTTAAATATTTAGATAAACTGGCCGTTTTAAGCCCTAGATATTAGTGGCTTGATACGGGTCGATTTCCTATCTGAGTGTTATACAGCTAAACAAAGTGAGCAAATAAAAATGATTGATTTAACTGGAAAGAAAATATTAGTGACTGGGGCCTCTAAGGGTATTGGTGCTGCCATTGTTCAGAATCTAGCAGCAGCAAAGGCTAGTGTTATCGCGCATTATTGCTCTGATGAAGATGGGATGAAGGAGGTGGTTGGATCTCTGAATACTGAGGATATTGTGACCTTTCAAGCCGATTTTAGAAATAAAGATGATGTCCATGACCTCTGGAATAACGCTGTCAATTGGCGTGATGGTGTCGACGTTTTAATTAATAATGCTGCAATCATTCGTTTTGTTGGCGGCATCGATGATAGCGAGGATGAATGGCAAGAAACATGGGAAGATACCCTGGCTGTCAATGTAATGGCTCCATGCAATCTCATGCGTCGAGCAGTCCCTCACTTTCGAGATAATGGCGGAGGAATAATTATTTCTATTTCGAGTTGGGTAGCCCATCGCGGTCCAGGCACGCCGGCAATGATCGCCTATTCGGCTTCCAAAGCGGCCGTATTGAATGCCACCAAGAGTATTGCGAGGCATTATGCTGAAGATAATGTGCTTGCATACAGTATAGCGCCAGGTGTAGTTCGGACCCGTATGTCAGAACAGTTTGCAGAAGCCGCGGGAGGCGAAGATAAAGTCACACAAGCTTTGGCAATGAAAGAATGGATACCCCCGTCTGATCTCGCAAACCTCACCGCTTTTTTATCGACCGGTACCTGTCGACATTTAACGGGCGCCACATTGGATGTTAATGGAGCAAGTTATCTTAGGTAGAAGGACTCTGGATTAATCCTTAAGCTAAGGTATTAATTTTTGGATCTACATTAAGACTCTGATCACGGCGTTCAAGATAGAAGGCATACGAGGGGGGTAGCACATCATGAGGCGCCCCATGATCTAATTTTAGAGCTGCATTGTATGCCCAGTTTGGGTTCGATATCATTTCTCGGGCTAATGCAATTAGATCAGCTTTATTTTCGTTAAGTATTTTTTCGGCATGTTCTGGTTCAATGATCAAACCTACCGCCATTGTTTTTATACCTGTTTTTTTTCTTACTTGATCTGCATAAGGCACTTGATAGCCTTGCGCATTCTTCGCTTTAGAAAGTGTGGCTGGGCCTAGCATGCCACCGGATGAGCAATCAATAACATCTATACCGCGAGCTTTGAGAGCTTTTGATAACTCTACTGTATCCTCGATAGTAACTCCGCCCGGAACATTATCGACAGCGGATACTCGAAAAAAAAGTGGTTTTTCGTCGGGCCAAACGCTTCGGACTGCTTCGGCTATCATTAATGGAAACGTTAATCTACTCTTAAGATCTCCACCATACTGATCATTTCGACGGTTCGAAATAGGGGAAAAAAAAGAGTGGATCAAATAGCCATGAGCCCCATGGATTTCCACAGTGTCAAAACCGGCAGTTAACGCACGTTTTGTAGCTGCAGTGAATGCTTCAACTGTTTCGAGTATTTCATTCTGAGTCATGCCACGAGGTAAGGGATGCCCTTCTTCCTCTGGTATAGCACTGGGTGCCATTCTTTCCCATGGTGGCTCGTCTATATCTCCTTCGGGAATTGGATGGGCGCCATCCCAAGGTCTTACTGCACTTGCTCTACGGCCCGCATGACCTATTTGAATACCAACTGCTACTTGCTGAGATTTATAGAGATCAACAATTTTTTTCAAACCATCGATATGACTATCGTCCCAGATGCCGGTGCACCCATGTGTGATGCGTCCTTCCGGCGTAACTCCTGTCGCTTCTACAAAAGATAAGGCTGGGCCGCCGTAGGCAAACCGGGCATGATGGCCAAAATGCCAATCTTGGACATGACCATCTATAGCCATATATTGACACATCGGAGAAACAACAATTCGATTTCTAAGGAGCAGACCCCTTAATTGCAGTTCACTGAATAATTGAGGTGTTTTCATAATGAGTATATGCAACAGTTTTTAAAACTATCATTTTTTATAGGCAAATATTTTAAGCCGCTAATTTTTTCTCTAGTTCATCCATAAGTATATCCAATTGTTCAATCATAGCAGCGAGTTTTTTAAGTCTTTGTTCGCCTTCGCTACCGAGTTCATTGAAGGTGGTAAGTGGTGGGCGGACATCACCCACTGGATAACCAACTGCTCTTGCTAACGCTTTGGAGTAGCATTGATGGCCATAGGTCGGATGACCTTCCCCAATCACCTCCTGCATTGTATCAATAGAATGTTGGATTTCTTTGGCTTCGGTGACTTGTCCATTTATCATCATTTCACAAAAGCGCGAAGAAGCACGTGGTATGTAGTTACCATAAGGATTAACGTACCCTACTGCTCCCATTAAATACGATTCAACGACCCGTTCGCCTGCGAATACATTCATCACGCCATCTGTTGCTTCAATGATATCAAACACACGGGCAGCGTCCATACTAGCTTCCTTAATATACCGCACCTGTTCGAATGATTTAGTCAGATCTGCTACAAGCCGCGTTGGCATGTCTATATTAGATGTGAACGGGTTATTGTAAAGCATGATTGGTAGGCTTACTTTTTCACAGATAGCCTTATAGTAGTTGTATATTTCTTCATGAGTGGGTGTATAGTAGTAAGGTGGAAGAATCATTAGTCCGTCCGCTCCCAACTCTTCAGCCTCCTTGCTGTATCTAACTGCCGTTGGTGTATGAGCGTTCATGGTGCCAACCAAAACAGGCACACGTTGATTGACATGTTGCACTGTTGATTCTACAAATGCTTGCCTTTCTTCATCCCGGATTGTTAAAAATTCGCCTGTGGTTCCAAGTATGATGATGCCTGGAACCCCAATGTTAAGTTGCCAATCAAGAAAATTTCTCCATGCTTCAAAATCTATATTGGATAAATCTTCGGTAAATGGGGTGACCGCGACGGTATAGCTACCACGGAAATGGTGAGTCATTATTAGCCTCCTGAGATAATAATCTTTTGCATATGGAGCAAATTTTTTGTCATTATAAGATTATGCCAATTATATGTAACTGTCGTGTACATTATAGCTAGCTAAAGTAAAACTTGAGTCAAATTAATGAATGCAATTGAGATGGAAACGGATGTGCTGGTGATTGGCGGCGGCATTTCTGGTTGTGCTTTAGCATATTTCTTGGCTCAAGAAGGCCTTGAGATTATGTTGGTGGAAAGATCGGGATTAAACAGTGCTGCCTCTGGTTCAAATTCAGGCAGTCTTCATGGACAGATACCCCATGACACATTTCTCGAAAAGGGTGAAGAATGGGCGCATAGTTTTGGTCCGACTTTAGGTTTGATGCGAGAGTCGCTCGATCTCTGGAAAACTATAGAAGGCATTCTAGATGCTGACCTGGAAGTTAGGCTCGTCGGGGGTCTTTTAGTAGCCAAGACTGAATCGGAGATGAAAGCTATTAATGCGAAAGCAGTGATAGAGAATAAATTTGGGATTGAATCTGAGTATCTTGATAGAAATGACCTCAGAGATATTGCGCCATACATATCAGAGGATATGGTTGGCGCAATGTTTTACCCAGATGAGGGAAAAGCTAATCCTTTGCTTGTAGCTCCTGCGTTTGCAGTGCAAGCAGAGAAATTGGGCGTACACATATTCAGACAAACAGAAGTTGTCGGTATTGCAAAAGAAAAAACTACTTTTAGGGCGCACACAACGAAGGGGGCCATTCGTTGCCATCGTGTCGTGAATTGCGCAGGAATTGATGTTAGCCGAATTTGCGCGATGGTTGGTGTTGAGGGTGTTATTAAAGCGAGCCCAATACAAACTAACGTAACAGCACCCATTCCATCCTTAATAAAACATCTTGTATATTCTGCTAGTGACCGCCTAACACTAAAGCAAACTACAAATGGATCGTGCCTAATAGGTGGTGGCTGGCCGAGTAATTTGGATTCTTCTACTGATCGCTTGAGTGTGAGCTATGATTCTGTTGTAGGCAACTTGGCAGTTGCAATTGAAATGGTTCCTCAACTAGAGGCTGCGCAGTTAGTTCGAACCTGGCCGGCGCTAGTGAATGGAACAGATAATTGGATCCCAATTTTGGGAGAGTCTGATAATGTTAGCGGGTTTTTTGTAAGTGCTTTTCCCTGGATGGGTTTTACAGGAGGATTGATCGCAGCACAATTAACGGCAGATATGTTGATGAATCGACCTGCGCATCCTTTTACTCTCTGAACAAGCCATGATAAATTTTCAACTAATGGCGTGGTTTTTTAAAAAATTTAAACAAGGGAGAAGAATAGATGGATAAGGTTGGCACAAAAGCACACCCCTATATGCCAAGTTCTGCTGGCAATGCTCGATCTGACATGCTCGGTGCGCTTGATATAAAAGATGTTGGGGAAATTTTTGAACAAATTCCTGAAACACATCGACGAAAATCACCGTTGCAGTTACCTGAGCAACTTGCGTCAGAGCTAGATCTAAAGCGCCATTTATTGTCCGTACTTTCGCAGAATGGGAATTGTGAGGACAATTTAAACTTTTTAGGTGCCGGTTGTTGGCAGCATCATGTGCCATCTATTTGTGATGAAATTGTAGGGCGGGCAGAATTTTTGACTAACGTTTGGGGAACACCGTCGTCTGATCATGGACGAAATCAAGCTCTTTTTGAGTTTTGTAGTCAGCTTGGCGATTTGTTGAAGTTAGATATGGTCGGGCTTCCAGTTTATAGTTATGGCTGTGCATCAGGCCATGCTATTCGTTTAGCTTCCAGAATTACCGGCAGGAAAAAAGTATTAATTCCGAGAGTTATCGATCCTGAAAGAAAAGCAGTTGTCGTAAATTACTGCGCTCCAGAAAATATGGATGATCATATTGAGATCGTAGAAATAAATAGCGTTGCTGCTTCAGGAGGGATTGACCTTGAGCATTTGGAAAAAGAATTGTCAGACGATGTTGCGGCCATATATTTTGAAGTGCCTAATTATTTTGGGCTTATAGAGCAGCATGGACAAATAATTTCTGAATTAGCAAGAAAGAATGGTGCGAAAACTATTGTTGGTTGTGATCCAATTTCTTTGGGCATCCTTCGATCGCCGGTTGATTATGGAGCTGATATCATCGTCGGCCCCGTTCAACCGCTTGGCGTGCATATGAACTGTGGAGGTGGAGTGAGTGGATACATCGCCACCCCCGACGAGGAAGTTTATGTTAGGGAATACAATACACTCAACATAAGCATTACTGAAACTGAAGTAAAAGGCCAATATGGGTTTGGATTGAGTTGTGCTGGACAAACTTCTTATGGTTTAAGGGAGGCCGGAAAGGATTGGACCGGGAATTCCACTTATCTCTGGGCTATTTCAGGGGCAGTTTATATGGCTCTCATGGGCCCTTCAGGATTTCGTGAAATTGGTGAACTGATTACACAGCAGTCAAATTATGCCGCGCAACTGATGTCTGAAATTGAAGGCATCAAAATGCACTTTGACGCGGTTGTGTTTAAAGAATTTGTCTTGAATTTTGACGATACAGGATTTTCGGTAAGGGATATTAATGCGAGACTCCGAGAGCGTAATATTTTTGGCGGCAAGGATCTTTCTTTAGAATTTCCAGAGCTCGGGCAAAGTGCGTTGTATTGTGTAACGGAAATCCATACGCAAAAGGATATTGAAAGGCTAGCTACTAGTTTAAAAGAGGTTCTCTCCTCATGAAGAATAATAATCTAAGAGCATATCACGCCCCGGTTTGGGATGAACCAGTTATTGCAGAGATGGGCTCTGAAGGCAGACGTGGTATCGTGTTTAGGCCAGCGAGTCAAGATATCATTGATCGCGTTGGTTCCGTAGATAAATTGATTCCAGAACATATGATTAGAAACGATCGGCCGGCTTTGCCAGAAATGTCGGAACAGGAAGTCCAGCGTCATTTTTTACATCTCTCCCAAGAAACGCTGGGGATGATGGGCATCAGTTTATTTGGCACTTGTACTATGAAATACAACCCAAGACTGAATGAGCTTATTGCTTTACGACCTGAGATTGCTGAGACTCATCCACTTCAAGATGAAAGCACATTACAAGGCACACTGCAATTAATTCATAACTTTGATTTAATTCTACGAGAGTTATCGGGTATGGATAAATTTGTTTTTCAAGCCGGCGGTGGTGCGCATGCGGCATATACACATTGTTGTGTGACTAGGGCATACCATGCATCGAGAGGTGAGCTAGAGAAGAGAAATGAAATCATAACCTCCATACAAGCTCACCCATGTAATCCAGCTACAGCTGCGGCAGCGGGTTTTGACGTGATTACCCTACCTCTTGGGGATAATGGTTACCCAACCCTTGATGCATTGCGAGAAGCAGTTTCAGATCGTACAGCAGCTTTATTGATCAACAACCCCGATGATATGGGAATTTATAATCCTGAGATAGTTGAGTGGGTTAAGATTGTGCACCAGGCAGGCGGACTGTGTTTTTATGATCACGCTAACTTCAATGGAGTAATGGGAAAGATAAAAGCTAGAGAGTTGGGGTTTGATGCTTGCATGTACATGCTTCATAAAACATTTGGGGCGCCCAAAGGTGGTGGTGGTCCCGCTGTTGGTGCCTACGGTTGTAGTGCAGATCTTGCTCCATTCCTGCCATCGCCCGTAGTTACTCATTCGGAAGGTACTTATCATTTGGATTATCACCGTCCAAAAACTATAGGCCGTATCCGTGAATTTTGGGGAAACGTTCCTCAAGTCATAAAAGCCTATTCTTGGGCTCGGGCCATGGGCGCTATAGGGATTGAAGAGGCTGCTGAAATTTCCGTGTTAGCAAATAATTATATGGAATCAAGATTGCTCAAGATTCGTGGAATCACTAAATCCCACCCGAACATCGGTGGCCCAAGAATGGAGATGACACGTTATAGTATTGAAAAGGTTACTGAAGAAACGGGTGTTACTGTCGATGATCTTAGTAATCGTATGGTCGACTTTGGTATTGATGCGCCGTGGCTAGCCCATCATCCTTGGCTGATTCCACAGCCCTTTACACCAGAAGCTGGCGAGACTTACTCAAAGGAGGATATTGATTACTGGATCGATGTTGTGGAAGAAGTGATTCGAGAAGCCTATGAAAATCCTGAGGTAGTAAAAGCCGCACCTCATCGACAAGCGATTGGTCAAATCCGCTCTGGGCCACTGGATGATCCCACTCAATGGGCTATGACTTGGCGAGCATATAAGAGGAAAAATCTAGACTAAGCCATTTTTGTAGTACTATGATCTTGGTTTCAGTAGATTAAGAAAGAGCTATGCAAAGCGCCCTAATAAATATCAGATCCCACAATTTATGAAAGATTTAGTGACTAAGCTAATCGACGAGCGTGCCATAACCAATCTTCTGATAGAGTATTGTCGCGCACTTGATGCAATGGATCTCAAAGCAATCGAAAAACTTTTTTCCGAGGATTGTGTCGTTGAATTTGGACCCGATGAAAGACTAAACAGTCAAGGATCGAAAGAGGTTGCAAAGTCGCTCGAACGAATGTGGCGATGGGTTAGGACTTCTCATCATTTATCAAATGTACAGATTTCGTTCTACGACAAGGATCGAGCGTCTTCGATTAGTTATGTGCTTGCTTGGCATGAGCGAGCTGATATGACCACCGCCATTATTTATGGCCAATATCATGATGATTTGAGACGTGATATTGAGGGTTGGCGAATCGTGAAAAGGGTGATGTATATGAATGGGAGTGATGCTGGATTTACAGTGAACATCCATCCATTTACACGACAGGGTCCTCCCGACGATTGGACTCCTCCGAATATTGACTAGTTTTAAGCCGCTTTGATTCTCATCACGTGCGTATTGTGTTTGTTGGTCCGCACTTTAATATAACCTGCGAGTTCGTGATCTAATTTTTTATCACCAGTATCAACGAGAAGAGATTGTTCTTGTAAAGAGTGAATTTTTGCCGGAGTGGCGATTACAAGAATATTTTTTTTTGATACTCGTCGAATTATCTTGGGTGTGATCTGCTGATTGCCTCGCCCGAACAAAAATCCTTGACCTCCAATTATTCCAGAAATGATATAGATAGGAGAATTTGTAGGGAGCGCTTCCAGCTGATGTTCATTAACGTCATGACTGATTAAGGTTTTCCCTTTTATGACGTCTACTCCGAGCAAAGTTCCTGTTATCCCAATTTTCTTGAGAATTGTGTATGTAGTTTTACCTGGACCAACAATATAAATAGCATCCTGTCTTAGGTTTTTTTTAAAAAATTGGGAAAGTCCTTCAATAGATTGATCATCAGTCGGAATAGCATGATTCTTTGGATTTTGAGTTAATAACTGGTTGTCGGGGATGTTTACGTAGCCCACTAATTTAGTCTGGATAAGTTCATGTTTTCTTAAATTTTCATCGAGATCCATCACCTCTGCCGCTCTTATGGGGAAACTATCATATCCATCTTTTACAATTTGGCTGACTAAGACTCCGACTGAGCTAGGGCTCGTACCGAATAAGGCAGAGTGCATTTTGACTCCCGTAGGAATACCCAAGATGGGTGTGTTTCCATCAAGTGATTCCAAAATATCACAGGCAGTGCCGTCCCCACCGGCAAACAGAATTAGGGATACCTTTTGTTCCACCATTTTGGTGACAGCGTTTTTGGTGTCACTTTTTGTGGTGTTTGTCGTTGACACGCTAATTATTGTCGGAGTGAGGCCAAGATTTTTGCACACATATTCGCCCATTTCGCCGGTGCACGTAATGGTTGAGAACTTGTCGGTTAAGAATTTTAATGGGCGTAGCGCTTGCTCGGCTCGCTTTGCAGACTCCTTTGTCCCTCCGAGCCGTAATGCTTCAGCAATCGCTTTTTCGCCATCAGTTCCTTTTAGGCCGGTTTTGCCTCCGAGGCCAGCGATTGGATTAACTATTAAACCAATTTTCATTTGTATAATTTTTGTAAAATTGCATAATGATCTTAATACAGCTTCACTTCGCTGTTTTTGTACGGATCGCCCATTATCAGGTAAGTAAGCTAAACCTGAAACATTAGTCAAGATACCTGTTAAGGCGTTAATTGTTGATCAAGATTGACATGTAGCACGAATAGTTGTTAATAATCTACTTTAGCATTACATAAGTGAAAAAGAACTATAACTGGTGATCAGAGGTCGCCGATAATTAATGAAATGGATTCCAGAGGGTCAAAAATGAAGAATAAAGAAGTCAGTCAACTGGGGCTGGATATTTGGACTTGGAGGGCAAGCCAACAACCTTGTTCTGGCGATGATATCCCGCGACTACCTAAAAGTGGCGAGTCACAAAGAGTTTCGATCACTACATCACGAGGTCACGAAAGCAGGCCCGAGGGATGGCGCCCTGAATTTTCTGCTGTTGCTGTGGAGAAATATAGAGCAGAGCGAGCCATTTTCATGCAACGCTGGAAAGATATAGACCCATCTGTTCTCTCGGTTAGTGATGCCGTAGATCATCGTTTATTGGGTTCTCTGTTGTCCCGGGTGTATTGGGAGCTGGACGTTTTGCGAAGTTGGGAGCGGGATGCTTTATTTTGGGTGGATCAGGCATTGGGCCCATATATGGATTTATTACTGGAGCCAGCGCCGTTCTCAGAACAACGCGCAGTTTCTGTGGTGAAGGCGCTTGAAGATGCCCCAGCAATTTTCTCTGAAGCATGTTCGGCTCTTGACGGAACAGCAGTTGCCCCCTTCGCAGAGGCTGTGATTGAGCAACTTACTTCAGGAGTAGATATTCGAGGTGGGAAATTTCCTGATATTGGTGAAAGAATTGCGATGTCGGCTGGATTTTTGACGCCACATCTGCCTCAACATCTTCATGAACCCCTAGCAATGGCAGCCAAAAATGCGGGAACTGCTGCAGAGGACTTTCGAAAATGGTTAGAGGCAAGAGTGGGCTCAATGAAAACGGATACAGCCATTGGGCGAGATGTTTTTGTATGGTTTTTAAGAAACGTAGCTCTAATGTCTGAAGATCCTGAAGAGTTAGTTGCTGGTGCTCGTAGAGAGTACTCCAGGTCTTTAGTATGGGAAAAGCTGTCGGAACATCGGGCGCGCTCAATTCCTCTCCCTCCTTTGCCTAGTAACGCAGAAGAGCAATGCGAAATTGAAGCAAGAGATGAGCAATCAATTCGAGATTTCTATGTCAACAGTGGCTTATTATCCCAGCCGAATAACCTTGGTCATTATTTAAACGCTCCCATTCCAGATTATTTGGCTCCGATGGGATTTTTAGCTGTTACGAATGATTTGACTGATGAATATCGTCTTGATAAAGATGGTGTGTCCTATGTACCTGACCCTGGCCTCGAACTGGGTTATTTTCATGCAGCAAATGCCCGAGATCCTAGGGCTGGGATTGTTCACGAGGGCGTACATTACCAGCAACTTGCTTTATGTTATCGTCATGAGAATCCCTTGCGTCGGCGATATTACGACTCAGGATCTAATGAAGGAATAGCACATTACAATGAAGAATTGATGCTGCATGCAGGTTTGTTTGATGATGCTCCACATACAAGAACTGTGATTTGGAACTTCATGCGTCTGCGCGCTTTGAGGGTGGAGGTTGATGTTGGTTTGGCGACCGGAGATCTTTCGCTTGAAGAGGCAGCCAGACATTTTTCCGATAAAGTTGATGTTGATCGTGCTACTGCTCTTAAGGAAAGTGCTTTTTATGCTGGAAATCCTGGAGTAGCGCTTGCGTATCAGGCAGGGAAGCACCAGTTGATGAAACTTGTTGGCAAGGCAATAGAAAACGAAGGGAAAACTTTTGATTTTCAAAAGATTCATGACTCGGTTTGGAACGATGGAAATGTACCATTTTCATTGCTTAATTGGGAATTAAACGGATGCCGTGATGATCTAGATAAAATAGATGCTGATCCACTTACTGGCACAACTCCGCCAGTTCCTGCTTATGAGTTATAACAAAGTGCTTGCATCATGAGAACCAATAAAGTTGCTGTTGTTACAGGTGCTAGCTCAGGAATTGGAGCGGCTGTTGTAAAGAAGTTGGCATCTGAGCAGTGTAAGGTAGTCATGCTAGCACGCAGTCTTGACCGAATGCAGCATGTAGCTGCTGAATGCGACTCAGATTTCAAACCGGTGCCAATTCAAGTTGACTTAAAAGATACTAATAGCGTCAAATCGGCGTTTGAAGTAATCCGAAAAGATTTTAAACATGTTGATATTTTATGTGCAGTAGCGGGAATTTTTCGAGAATCTGCACCTATTCGAGATCAGTTGGATTCTGAATGGGACGACGTAATGGAGACAAATTTAACAGGCGTGATGCGTTGTATTAGATCTGTTTGGGCTCTTTTGGCTCAAGGGTCGTCAATTGTCACTGTTGGTTCCGTCTTAGGTCAAATGTCGCAGCCAGATGTTGGAGCCTACGCAGTTTCTAAATCCGGCCTTGCTGCCTTGACTCGAACTGCAGCGAGTGAAGGGGTTTCAAGGGGTATTCGAGCGAATTTAATTATTCCTGGTATGGTGGATACCCCGATGAACCAAAAAATGGCGAATGCGAGTGATGATCCTAAAAAATGGTGGAAAACTCGATTAAGTTCCATCCCTATGGGTAGAGCTGCCCAGCCTGAGGAGATTGCCGAAGCAATTTGTTGGTTGGCGGGCGATGACGCAAAATTTGTGACAGGCGCTGAGATTCGATTAGATGGAGGAGCTCTCCTAGGGCTTCAGACTAAATTAAATAAAAAAATATAAGGGAGCCGAGTAAAGTAATATGACAAGAATAAGATACATTGAGCCTGTTGATAGTGACTTATACCATGAGAGTAGAACGGCTTTTATGTCAAAGATAGCATCTCCCGGCACCAAAATAGAGGTGTGTAATGTGAGTCTCCCACCAGAATTGGCGGGCCCTATGCTTCCTCCTGTACCGCTTTATTTGAATGAAATAATTCGTGAGGTTCTGAAGGCGGAGGAGGATGGGTGTGATGCTGCAATTATTGGTTGCTGCTCAGATCCAGCACTTTTGGATGCGCAACGTGCTGCTCGGATTCCAGTTGTGGGACCGCTTCAAGCCGCGGCAGCTACCGCTGCGGGTCGGGGATTGCGATTGGGAATCCTTTGTCCAGATGAGCATGCGTGGAAAATAACAGCTAATTGGTTACGTGGAAATCTGCGTCACTATGGGCTCGATCAAGTGGTGGGACCCATTCGTTTTGTCCCGATGCGATCCCCGGGAGAGACGGAGGAGATCATTGGAAATACTGAATTGACTTCGGACGAAGTTGATAACCTATTTCGCAAGAAATTGCATGAAAATGCTGTACCTGTTGCCAACAAGTTGCTTGAAGAAGATGCGGCGCAAGCGGTTTTGTTTGGGTGCACGTTATGGGGCGGAATGATTCACGAGGTGTCTGAAGTTGTGGACGCTTTATGTTTGGATCCTGTCATTACCGCTGTGCATTTTGCAGAATATCAAGCGAGTCTGTAGAGATTATTGGATTTTTTAACAAGTCTGAGCTACGTATGACATTTTCTGGCTCTAAACAACATGTGGAGACTGTGTTTTGGTTAATCGTATAGGAGTAGATATAGGGGGCACATTTACTGATCTAGTTGTAGAAGGTTCCGGCAGTGAAAACCGAATTGGAAAAGTTTTGTCAACGCCTGGTGATCTGGTCCAAGGTGTGCTCCAAGCTGTCCAGGCATCTGGAGTTGATCTGGCCGAAAGTGAACTTTTTGTTCATGGTACTACCGCTGGAATCAACAGCGTGCTCGAAAGACGGGGTGCTCGGGTTGCTTTGATTACGACTAGGGGTTTTCGGGATGTATATATTATTGGACGAGGGCACCGCGCAGACATGTATAACTTGCGATATCGGAAACCTCAGCCATTGGTATCAAGAGAAGCTATTTTCGAGCTGACTGAACGCTTAGATTCGGATGGATCTACCCTTCATGCGATAGATGGAAAAAGTCTGGCTACCGTTCTTCAAGATATAAAAGATGGTGAGTTTGAAGCGATAGCTGTGGCGCTTCTTCATAGTTATGTCAACCCAGCGCATGAGCTCGAAGTACGACGTTATTTTGAAGAACATCTGAATTCTATTCCTGTTGTACTGAGTCACGAAGTAGCGCCGGAATGGCGTGAATACGAGAGAACCTCAACCACGGTTGTTTCGGCTTACATTACACCAATTGTTCAAGATTATTTGCATCGCTTAACAAAAGAACTTAGGGAAAAGCAGCTTAAAGTGCCTGTACATATTACTCAGTCAAATGGAGGTGCTATGTCAGCGACCCAGGCGACCCAGCAGGCAGTTCTAACGCTTTTTTCAGGACCGGTTGGTGGTGTGGTTGGAGGTCGTGAGGTGGGGCGTTCCATTGACGAGGAAGACTTAATTTGTATTGACATGGGCGGTACTTCATTTGATGTGTCACTTATTAGAGGTGGCGAAGTGGAACTAAAATCTGAGTTTGATCTGCAAGGATTGCCAATTTTAGCGCCATCAGTCGAATTAGTTTCGATTGCGTTGGGTGGTGGGAGCATCATTCATGAGGCATCAGGTGGTTTACGAGTTGGTCCTCAGTCTGCAGGCTCAACCCCCGGTCCAGCGTGTTATGGACGAGGTGGAACACTTGCAACTATCACCGATGCTAATGCCGTTTTAGGCCGCTTACCGGCAGATCAATTGTTAGCAGGAAGTTTGGAGCTTGATATTAATGCAGCTCACAATGCTATAGATACTGTGGGTAACCAGCTAAAGCTTGATTCGCTTTCTACCGCGGAACAGGCACTAGAAGTAGCGCATTTTAAAATGGCCCAGGCGATTAGAGAGCTTACGGTAGAGAGAGGCTTAGATCCTAGAGACTTTTCTATTTGTGCATTTGGTGGTGCGGGACCATTGCATGCTGCATTCGTAGCGGACGAATTACAGATAAGACGTATCATAATTCCCTCAGAGGCGGGAGCGTTTTCAGCATGGGGAATGCTTCAGGGCGATCTGCGTCACGATGTCTCAGTAACTTATTATCGTAAATTTAATGAAGCACAAGTTGATATCGGAGAAGCTTTGCAGAGGCTACGAGAGCGCGTTCAAGATCGAGTCAGGGACGATGGGGCCGATGTGGCTTCATTGCGTTACGAGCCTAGCGCTGAAATGCGTTACATTGGACAAGAGTATTCTCTTCTGGTTCCCACTCCATCGAATACTGCGGATCAGGAATTGCTTCAGTCATTTCATGATGCCTACTATCTTAGATATGGGCACTCACAACCAGATGCACCGGTCGAATTTGTCTCGCTCCGTATGGCTGGCATAGTCTCTTTTGATCGAACTGACAGTATGGTACAAGTGTCGCAAACCAGCACCAGCAAACCTATTGGTGAGACGAGGGTATTGTTTAATAGAGAACCCTATAATGTTCCGATCTACTCACGCAGCAATCTTGGAAGTCGAGTGAATGGTTCCGCCATAATTATTGAGGAATCAACCACAATATTGGTGCCAGACTCGTGGTCTATTGAGCCGGTTCGTGGTAATCATTTAGTTATGGAGCGTCATTAGAAATGAAAAAAAATTCCAGTAGCCCAAGCCCAGGCACGGTTGAAGTTGTGAGGCACGCCTTTATTTCAGGTGCAGAGCAAATGCGTCGAAATCTATATCGCTCAGCCTTCAGTCCAGTAATATATGAGATGAAAGATTGTTCAGTGGGTATTTACAACTCCGAAGGTGCCTTGTTAGGTCAGGCACCTGGACTCCCTTTTTTCCTTGGAAGCTTGGGAGGAACTATTCGTGCTGTTATTGACATAAAAGGGAAACACGTTTTTGAAGAGGGTGATATATGGATTGTTAATGATTCTACGATTTGCGGAAGTCATCTGAATGATGTTACCGTTTTTGCGCCGATTTTTGTCGAAGACACATTACGAGGCTTCGCAGGTGCTAAAGCGCACTGTAATGATGTTGGAGCTAAGGATCCAGGCTATGTTGGCGATACAATCGATATCTTCCAGGAGGGTCTTCGTATTGGCCCGACACGGATAGTCCGAGGTGGTGAGGTTGACCAGCAGATAATTGATCTAATCGCGCTAAATTCAAGGTTCCCCACTGCGATTGTCGGAGACCTAATGGCTGAGTTTACAGCATGTCGAACCGGTGTCGCGTGCTTTAGGACAATCGTTGAACGGTTTGGCTGGCCACAAGTTTCATTGTCCATTGATGAAATATTTCGACAAGCTGAGGAGCTCGATCGTGTGTCGGTTAAAGAAATACCGGATGGTATTTACTCCGCCGAAGGAGCGTTAGATAACGATGGAGTAACAAGTGATCCGATCAATGTTAAAGTGACAGTTCGCATAGAAAACGATGAGATGGAAGTAGATCTAACCGGATCAAGCACGCAATGCATCGGTAGCGTTAATTCAGGAAGGGTACAAACTCGATCCGCAATAGAGCAGGCCTATAAATTCTTAGTCAATCCTTCAACTACCGTATCAGGCGGAAATTTCCGAAATCTTCGAACTATCATTCCTAAGGGCTCTTGCTTTAATCCCAGCGAGACAGCGCCTTGCCTTCATTATGGACCTCATCTTATGCTCGCTATGGATTTGATTATTAAAGCACTAAGTTCGGCAGTGCCTCATCGCACGGCGGCTGGTCATGTTGGAGACTCATGGAACGTGACCTTGGTCGGTGAAAACGAAGACGGACTATTCCTGTCTGGTGAGTCATTAGTTGGAGGTTGGGGTGCTTATGAGGGAGGTGATGGCGAATCGGCGCTAATTCATTCGGCAGCTGGTGATTTTAAAAATTTCCCGGTCGAGACTATGGAGCAACGATATCCATTTCGTATCCTTAGATATTCACTTCGAGATGGATCTGGAGGTGATGGTGCTTGGATCGGGGGAATGGGCATAATTAGAGAATATGAAGTGCTTGCGCCT
>TARA_B100000686_G_scaffold210712_1_pt1 | contig 40086 bp, 37 predicted proteins | sample TARA_B100000686 | Tara Oceans TARA_B100000686 (sample SAMEA2622733) | marine metagenome | biome: marine biome (ENVO:00000447); feature: marine epipelagic mixed layer (ENVO:xxxxxxxxx); material: "saline water (ENVO:00002010), including plankton (ENVO:xxxxxxxx)" | depth 150 m | reverse complement strand
ACAATAAACTCATTAAAAGATAATAAGATAGTAAATGAGATTATTATTTGTGATGATTCGGAAGACAAAGAAGAATATAGTCGACTTGTTAATTTAGTCTCATCTTTGCTTGAGAATTCTGATATAAAATTAAATATTCAAAAAAATAAATCAAAACTTGAAGGATTTAGGAATAAATATAAATGTGTATCTTTAGCAAGTAATGATTTTGTTTATCAACTGGATCACGATAATATTGCTAATAAAAAAACACTAGATAAATTTTCTAGCTTAGACATAAAATCTATAGATAAAGAACAATTGTTTATTCCATCAAAAATAATTTTGTTTACAAAAAATAAATATGAATATATATTTAAGCCTTCGTATAAAGTTAAATATTTAAATAAGTCTCTAATTTTTGATAGTGTCTTTATTAAAGACTATATTGATACAAACAACAATTTTTTACTAAAAAAGAATGTAGGTTGGTTATTAAATACTGGAAATCAATTTTTTTACAGAGATGCATATTTGTCTAACCTAGAAAAAGGTTTAGAGTTGACAAAAACAACATTATCAGCATGTTCTTTTGCTATGGCTTATTTTTGGTTATCCTCAGGTAATAAAATTTGTATAGCTGAATTTTTATCACACTACCATAGGCTGCATGAAGATAGTGCATGGAATAAAGAAGGAGAAAAAGTTGTAAATTCTGTTAACTATTTCAAAGCTGAAATTTTAAATATATAAATTATGAATAATGACCAAATACCTTTAGAGTTTTTAAACTTTTCAATACCAAAATACCCTTCATTAAATACGAAAAAAAATTTTGAGGCTTATTTTTTTGAATATTTTCAGAATCAAGAATTTAACACTTCATTAAAATATATACCAATACAGTGGACAAATTACCTAGTAAAACAAAACTATGGCAAAGATATTCAAGACTTAAATAATTATTTAAAATTAAATTTAAAATCCGAAGAAAAATATTTCACAATAGTTCAATATTCAGGAGGACCTTTAATTGAGCTAGAGAATACTTTAATTTTTAGCATGGGAGGCACTTTCAATACAAAACTTGGAAAGAATTCTAAAGTTATTCCACTTCCTCTTTTGTATGATTCAAATTTAAAGAAAGCTGACTTAGAGAAGAAATACATTGCTTCATATATTGGTAGGCCTACTCATAAAATAAGAATGAAACTAGAAGATCGTATAACAAGTAATGAAAAATTTTATATTAAAAATATTAACTCAATGAGTTCATCAATAACTAAAGAGAATTTAGAATTATTTGAAAAGTTAATAAAAGAATCATATTTTTCAATCTGCCCTAGAGGTTATGGCCCAACAAGTTTTAGATTATATGAATCAATACAAATGGGCACTGTCCCTATTTATATTTCTGATAAATTTTTTCTACCTTATATAGAATTTCTTGATTGGAGTGAATTTGCAATACTATTAAAAAGCAGAAAGATTTCATCACTCCCTAGGAAACTTAATAACCTAATTGAATCAGGAGAATATTTTCGCTTAAAAGATGGTTTAGATAAAGTAAGTGAAAAGTATTTTAATTTTTTATATATGTCGAAATATATAAAGTCAATCGTTGAAAAATTATGATTTATAAGATAAAGCAATATATAAATAAAAATTTTTTTAAACATCTTAAATATGAATTTGAAGAATACATCCCAAACTCTGCAGGTAACGCAAGTCTTAATAATAAGATTATTAAAATTAATATAAAACAATTAACTAATAATTTATTAAATATATCTACTTGGTTTCACGAGGTTGAAGTCTTAAATTTATCTAATTTATCATTAGATAAAAATCTTGAAAACAAAGTTAAAGAATTATTTGACAGACATGGTTCTGATAAAAGTAAACATGGTTACCATATTCTTTATTCCAATATTTTTTCTAATCTCTGTTTAAATCCTCAAATTCTAGAGATAGGAATTGGTTCGGTAAATAAAAAAATTCCTTCAAATATGGGTAAAGGAGGAATCCCTGGTGCTTCTCTGCTAGCTTTTTCTGAGTATTTCCCAGGATCTAAAATTTATGGAGCAGATATTGATCCTGAAATATCAATAAATCATCAAAATATAACTACATTTTACTTAGATCAAAACAATCTTTGCTCTTTTGACCATGAGGTTATAAAAGATAAAAAATTTGATCTAATCATTGATGATGGTCTACATATGCAATCTGCGAATTTGAATACCGTTAGGTTTTCCTTAGATAGATTAAATAATTCTGGGATATTAATAATTGAAGATATTCCTGAGTCTGCTTTAAACATTTGGAAAATTTTATACAATATTTTAGAAAAACCATTCAATTTAGAACTTATAAAGTGTAAAGATAATTACGCTGTTATTATAAAAAAACTTGAAAATTAAATTTTTTATTTAATAACTAAACAATAGCTACAATAGTTATTGTGGGATTCTTAAAAGTTATAGTCAAAGATGTTCTTTACATTTCAAAAGTCACAGGAACTCAAAATAAAAAGATTCTAATTACAACCTCGGTTGTTTTTAGTCAGCTAGTAGTATTTACTGATGTTTTTTTGATAGGCTTGTTTGCGTATTTAATAGCTGATCAGAAAACAAATATTGAGATTGTAGATTCTATTGCAGCTTATTTTGGTGAGAATAAAATTTTAATTTTATTTGTAGTATTGTTTAGATTTCTGTGGTTATTTTTACAAAGCTATATTTTAAGGAGAATAGAGTTTACAGTTACAAATAATCTAAAAGAATTTATCTTAAGTCATATTTTTGAGAAAAGAACTTATTCAGTATCAGATGCTTTTTACTATACAAATGATATCAGTGGTCATATTGGTTATTTTTATTCAAATTTTGCAGCGTTTTTAAACAATACATTAAGTATTTTTGCTTACTGTATTTATTTAGTATCTTCTAATCTTGAAGTTTTATCAATTTTTGGGGTTGGGTTACTTTGTTTGTATTTTCCAATTAAGAAAATAATTAAAATAACTAGAGATTATGTGGACAAAACATATTTTGCAGCTAGGGACTCCATGAGCGAAATAGAACGTGTAATTGAAAATTTATTCTTAATCAAAATATTAAAAAAAGAAAAAGCTGAACTAAACAAATTTTCTGAAACTTTATCACTTTTAAAATCATTTCAGCTTAATAAGCATAATTTTCAAATACTCAATGGTTATTTACCAAGTTTTGTAACTTTAGTTATTTTATCTGTTGTCATCATTTTCTTTTCCGGTATAAAATTAACGCTTGATTTTATAGGTGTAACCTTGAAGCTCTTCAATTCTGTTTCTGCAGTTACGGTGACTTTTTCAAATATAATTAATTCACATGTCCACATTTCAAAGTTTAAAGAATTAAAGTTTGATTCTAAGGATGAATATCGAAAAAATTTTGTTTTAAAAGATGTTGATTTTGTTAAGTTTGATAATGTTGTTTTTAAATATGAGAATTCAATTGAAAATATATTTGAAGGGTTAGATTTAAAATTTGAGAAAGGCAAGCACACAATATTAACAGGTGAAAATGGTACTGGGAAAAGCACTTTGTTAGGCCTTGTTGCAGGCATTTACTATCCCCAGAAAGGAAAGGTGATTACTTATTCTAATAAGTTTGGATATGTGAGCGCCCAGCCATATATTTTTCGAGACACTTTGCTAAATAATATTATGTACGGCAATGAAGATCTTGAAATTTCAAATGAAACAATATTGGATATGTTAAAAGAATTTAATACTTTTAAAAATGAATCAGAATATGCTCTGGATAGAGATGTTAGCAATAAGTCATTATCTTCAGGACAAATGCAGAAAATTGGTTTTATAAGAAGTTTGTTATCAAATCCTGACATTATATTACTTGATGAATCTACTTCAAATTTAGATACAGATTCTAAAAATATAGTATTTGAGAAACTAAAGAACAGTAAATCAACTGTTATTAACTCAACTCATGATCCAAAAAATTTTGATTTTGTTGATCATCATTATGAGATCCGTATCGTTGAAGAGAACAGAAAAGTAAATAAATTATTTTGATTCTTGGTAGTCAACATAAAGAATTAATCTTTTATGGTTGCCCTGCTGGTATAGGCAATAGATATGAAGAGCTTGCAAGGTTATCTCAGTTTGCAAAAAAAAATAATATAATTATTCATTATTTTTGGAACAATTCTGAAAAATTAAAATATAAGAATAGATTCAAAGCGGAGAATGTAATAATTAAAGAAATAAGCATACTAAAGAAATGGCCAACAAAAAATTTTGAAAGTTCACGATACTGGAGGGAGTACATCTCCACTACACCCATAACTAATGAGGTGAAAGTTGCTCTAGAATACAGCGGACAAAAACCAAAAGAAAAATATATTGGCATTCACATAAGAGGGACAGACAGAGTTTTAAAGGGGAATAGCATACCACAAGGCTTCCAAAACGAAGAGGACGTTAAGTTTTCTATTATTCAAACAGAAAAATACTTAAAAACAAAAAATAACCATTTACCTATTGTTATTTTTTCTGAAGATGAAAAATTAAAAAGTAGATTGTTATCTGAATTAAAAGATTTTAACCATATTTCATTACCATCAATACAGAACCTTGAAAAAGAATATCAGGACATATTCTACCTATCCAAATCTGAGGAGATAATTATGTGTAGTAGATTTTCTACTTATTCTTTAGCAGCAGCAACATTTGGAAATAAAAAAATTATAAATTTTTATGATAAGAAAGAAAGCGATTTGAAGTTGTGGGATATTAATATAAAGAACTTTCCTGAAAGAAAAAAGAAAAGTCTAGTTAATAAATATAGAGATCTTACTACATTTAACAAAGCTAAAAGATTTGTTTCTGTTGGTAATGGTAAAATACAAAGCTTTAAAATTCTCGAGTCTGTTGTAAACGAATCAAAACATTTAGTGAGTTATAACAAAAAAAACTATATAGGCTTTGAGGAAAATTTTAAAATATTAAATAATTCTTTAAGTATTCAGATGTGTAGTTTATTAATTATAAAATCTAAATTTCAAGAATTAATTAATTTACTTAAATATGAAAAAAACAGAAAAATTAAAACTAAAAAATTTATAAAGGAACTAGCAGACACTTACAAAATTTTTAATCTAATTACTTTAATTTCTAAATCAAAGAAAAAATATTTGAACAAAGATGATTATTTTTTATTTATAGATGTTTCTGATATGAAAGAAGATTATAAAAATTACATAAACAAAGATAAAATAAAAGGAGCGGTTATTACTTTTGATGATTTAGCTAAAGAATATGAAAAATTTATAAAAATTAAAAAATATTTAAATTCTGCCTATATAAGTTTTGAGATAACTAATGAAACTAAGGGTATCATCAAAGGCTATTTGACTATTGCAAATTAAATATTCTCTTATTTTTGATAGCTAAATTTTCTATAATTTATAAGTTAAAATTAATTGATGATATCAGACCAGCTTACTTTAATAATTCCAACTAAGAATCATGAACAGTTAATTTTGGATAATTTAGATGAAATAAATAATTTTTGTAAAAATAACTTTGAAAAATATGAAATTTTAATTATCTCTAATGGATCTAGTGATGAGAATTTAGCATTATTGTCAAAATTAAATATAAGCCAAATTAATCATTTATCATTTTTACAGTCAGGAAAAGGACTTGCAGTTAGAAAAGGAATAGAAAATTCAAAATATAAGTATTCTTTGATATGTGATGCAGATTTGTCTGTTGGCTTAAATTTTGTTGAGCAATTTTTTGATAATCTTAAACCTCTTTCAGGGTTTGTTGTTGGTTCAAGAAAACTAAAAGATTCTCAAGTAAACAACACCCCTGTTAGTAGGTTAATAAGTGGAGGTTTATTTACTTTTTTAGTCAAATTTATATTGGGTATAAAAGTTTCAGATACACAATGTGGATTTAAATTAATTGACAATTCTAAATTTATGGATGCTAGCAAGTTTAAATCCGATGATTTTTTCTTTGACGTGGAGCTTTTTTTATTAGCAAAAGAAAAAAACATTGAAGTAACAGAAGTTCCTGTTATTTATAATCATAATTTCGGTTCTTCCGTAAGTTTATTTATTGATTCTTTGAGGATGTTTAAAAAAATTATTAGCACAAAGTTTAATAATCAATAAAACATGTAAAAAGTAAAGAAATTTTCTTAAATTTCATTATTTGTTTACTATTATTAGTTATTATTTCAGTTTATAACCACATCCCACTTGAGAAAGACCCAGATAATTGGTGGTATTTTGGAAGAATAAGTTTATTAAAATATCTAATTGAAAGATTGAAAATTGATAGCAAAATTAAAATTCTCGAAATAGGTCCTGGATTTGGTTTAAATATAAATCTACTAAAAGAATATGGGAGTGTAGAAATTTTAGAAATTGATGAATATTTTGCTCATGAAATAGAAAAAAATAATCCAAAAATTGTTCGCTATTCAAACATTACAGAAATTAAAAAGAAATATGATTTAATAGTACTAATGGATGTTCTAGAGCACATTGAAGATATTAAAGAATTTTTGAGTAGATTAAATAATATTTTACTTAATCAAGGAAATTTAATAATAAGTGTTCCCGCATATCAAAGTTTATTTAGCGAACATGATGTTGCTATGAAGCACTATAGAAGGTACAGCAATAATTTACTTAAAGAACATTTGAAAGAAAATTTCAAAATCATCAGTACCCACAGATTTAACTGGATATTGTTACCCCTACGATTAATTCAGATTAGGCTATTTAGAAATGTGAATTCAAGAGTTGAAATTAATCCAGTAATAAATTTTATATTTAAACAAATTATTAGATTCGAATTATTATTTGTAAAAATAAAAATTAAAATACCCTTTGGTCTCTCTATATTTTGTTTAGCAACAAAAAAAGAAGTTTAACTACTAGACGTAAAAAATTGATACCCCCATTTTTCATAGGAGTAGATTTTTTTGATTGAACTTGTTGGCAGTAAACAATTAAGTTTATACCAGCATTGATTTGATTCTATTGGTACAACGTAACCCTTAAAAGATGAATTATAAGTAACTTTTTCTATATCAAAGTCTTTATATTGAAAGTTATTATTTAATGCTTCTGAGTACATAAAAAATCTTGGAAAAAGAAGTAGAGTAAATAACATTAAAAGAAAAAATGTAATCTTGTTAAATAAAAAAGTGAAATTATTTTTATATTCGATTTCATCAATTGTAAATATTAGTAGGGTTGATAAAAACAATCCGTAAGCATTTCTAAAAACTGGAACAGTAAAGAAAAATAATAGATAGTTGATTAATAAGAAAAAGCAATAATTAAGCTTCAGGTGTTTATTTTTAATGATTGTTTTAAAAAATAATATTTTAAAAAGAAATATTATGAAAAGTGAAAAAATAAAATTTGTATAAATTTGTAAATTATATGCATGGGAAATAAAATTATTAAACCATTCAAAAAAATTATTTCCTAACATAAATCGTTGATTGTCTCTAAGTGTAATATAGGTTGATTCTTCGATATGGTTAAAGTTCAACCAACTAACATTTACTAAACAAGTTAAATTTATTGGATATAAAAAACATCCAGATATAATAAAATTCTTTATTAAATAAGATATTGAAAGGAAATATAAATAAAAATTAAATTTGCTAAACAAATTTAATTTTTTTCTAAAAGTCAAAAAATAAAATAATAATAAAATTACTAATGGACCAGCATTTGATTTAAGTTGGAAAGCAAAGATACAAAGTACAAGTATTATAGAAAAATTCAGTTGATTAGTGTGTTTTTTTATTAGTTCATTAATTATAAGTAATGTAATAATTATCCACAATATTCCAACTGCTGTATCAGGCTTACCGACCATTTGTATTTGCAATGCTCCATTACCCCCACCTTTATAGCCAAAATTATCAAGAAACAAATAAATTAAAACAAATAAAGAAGAATTTTTTAAAAAAAGATTTTCACTTAGTTTTAATAGGCTAAATATAAAACCAAAAAAAGAAACAAAGAATACCAATTCAATAAAATAATTAATTAAATTATTATTGAAATATTTAAAAACGCTAGCACTATATTCCTGAATAGACCCATAGGAGTAATAAGGATTTAAATTTGATAAACCAAAATTTATTTTGCTATTATATATCCAATTTTGATAATTAAGATGATATGCACCTGCATCATAGTGAAATTTTATTCCATATGAACTTATTGAAATAACAAGAGGAATAAAGATTTGATTAACTAAGTTAAAGTCCTTTAATTTAGTTTTGTATAATTCAAAAATTCCATAAATAAATAAAATTATAAAAAATCCAAATATTAACAGTAAAACTTCTTTTATTGGAGTAAAAAAATTTAACAAAAGAACTAAATTTCCTAAAGCAAAAATTGAAAACAAAGGATAGAGATTATGTATGTAATTATTAATATCTTCAAAACGATCTATTTTATTTTTTGAGAATTTATTGTTTTTGACTATTAAGATAAATAAACTTTTTCCACACAAATAAGAAGCCAGATAAAAGATTAAGAATATGAAATTGTTCATTTGAATTAATAATAAATAAATATCATATTTATAAGTGTTTCTCAATGAGATATTAAATCCGATGATTATTTAATTAATTTAAATAACTAATACCTAGCTAAACTTAGATATGTGAGTCTACAAAAAGTTTTAGTTATAAACACGAAATATAGAATTTTTGGTGGAGAAGATTCAAATATTATTGATGAGATAAATTTACTTAATAAATATTTTGATGTTGAATATTTAGAATTTAACAACTCAGTTAAATTAGGTATACATGATTTATTTGCATTTTTAACAAATTCAAACACATCATCAAACAAGATGCTTGTTGAAACGATAAGGAGATTTAACCCTGATTTAGCTTATGTTCACAACACTTGGTTTAAATCTAATTTAGGTATCTTTAAGTTACTTAAAAAAGAAGGTATCAAAACTTTACATAAAATTCATAATTATAGATTTGATTGTTCAAGATACTTGCTCGCTTCCGAACACTTGAAGGGAAATTCTCAGTGCCCAGCATGTGGTATGGAAGAAAAAAAAGTAGGATTTTATAACAAATATTATTCTAATTCATTTATAAAGTCATTTTTTCTCTCTAGATATTCAAAAAAATATTTTAATATCTTAAAAAATGATTCTTTAGAAATTCTTGTTCTCAGTAAATTTCAAAAAGACTATTTAACAAACTTAGGAATAAATAGCGAGAAGATTTCTATATATCCAAATCCAATTGAGATTGAAGAAGAAAATTTTAAAAAATATAATCCAGAAAGTGAATCTGTTGTTTTTGCAGGAAGATTAGTTGAAACAAAAGGAATTGAAGAAATACTTAAAACATGGAATGAATTAAATCCAGAAAATTTAACTTTAAAGATAATTGGAACTAGTGAAACTGAAGAATATTTGAAAAAAAAGTATGCTAGCCCATCAGTAGAATTTTTAGGCTTACTTAAAAACAATGAAGTAAAAAATATAATAAAAGAAGCCAAAGCTATAATTACGGCTACAAAATTATTTGAAGGGCAACCAAGGGTATTATTAGAAGCTTCAAGTTACGGAGTCCCATCCATTTATCCATCTTTTGGTGGTATGGATGAATTTTTTCCTGAAGGCTATAAATTATCTTTTCAACAGTTTGATTATAAAGATTTAAGTAGAAAAATTTCTATTTTAAGTGATAAAAACCTACTAGATACACAAAGTAAAGAAATTATAAAGTTTGTATCTAAAAAATTAAACGAAAAAGCCTTAATAAATCAATTAAAGAGTTGTTATGGCGAGGGGGTAACTAATGCATAATAACAAAACTTTAATTTCTGTTCTAATGTCTATTTATAATTCAGAAAAAACATTAGAAAAGGCAATCTCTAGTGTATTAGAACAAACCTACAAAAATTTTGAATTTTTAATTTGTGATGATGGCTCTACAGATGGTACTAGTAAAATATTAAAAAAATTTGAGAAAATTGATAAGAGAATAACAATAATAAAAAATAATAAAAATTTAGGTTTAACAAAGTCTTTAAATTCTCTTATTCAAAATTCAAAGGGAGCTTATATAGCCAGACAGGATGGAGATGATCACTCTCACCCTGAGAGGTTAAAAACTCAGCTTTCTTTATGTTTGGATAAAAATTATAAGGTAGTAGTTTCTAGAGCAATAGATGTAGCTAATAATAAATTAATACCTAATTATAGTTATTATGTACCTTACAAATTATTAATAAAATTCAGAAATCCTTTTATACACGGCTCCTTATTTATTAGTTCAAAGACCTTAAATGAAATTGGGAATTATGATGAAAGATTCTACTATGCGCAAGACTACAAGTTATTTAGAGAGATAGTGGACGAAAGGATAAAAATAAAAAAGATTTGGAATCCGATATATTTTCTCAACACTAAAGACAACATTTCAACAAAGTTTAAGAAAGACCAGAAATATTTTGCTGATTGTGTAAGAACTAGAAGTATTCCAAGATGAAGAACTTATTAAAGAATAATTTATTTTACGTAAAGTCAACACTCTTAAATATTTTTAATTTTATGGTATAAAGCATGAAAGTTTTTCTTACAAAAGTTAATGAGTCATGGATTGTAGACAAAATTCGTGAAGAATTTTATAAAGAATTTCCAAACATTACAACAAATAAAATCCGAGAAGCAGATATAGTTTGGGTAATTGCACCTTGGCTTTCTCCTAAGTTAAACTTAAAAAAATTAAGAAATAAAAAGGTTTTATGTTCTGTATATCATTTAGATAAAGATAAAAAAGAAAATGAAGATATAGAAAGATTCAAACAATTTGACGAAAATGTAGATCAATATCACACAATATCATTAATTAGCAAGGAACAAATTAAGCAGATGACTAACAAAAAAATTACTCAAATTCCATTTTGGGTAAATGTGAATCAATTTTATTTAAATAATGAAAAGAAACCACTAAGAGCAAAATATGGAATAGATTCTGACAGTTTTCTAGTTGGAAGTTTTCAGAGAGATTCAGAAGGGAATGATCTTTCAAAGCCTAAAATGATAAAAGGTCCCGATATTTTTTTAGAGATAATTGAAGAATTAAATAGAGAAAAAAATAAACTAACTGTCATCTTGACTGGCAAAAGGAGGAACTATTTAATTCAAAATTTAGAAAGCCTGGGTATTACATATAGATATTTTGAAATGGTTGATATGCCAACCTTGAATGAATTATATAACTTACTTGATCTTTATGTAGTAAGTTCAAGACTAGAAGGAGGCCCCCAAGCTATAGTTGAATGTGCTACTTCGATGACTCCAATTATATCAACCAAAGTAGGAGTAGCTCCACAGATATTGAATCCAAAATCAATATTTGATCAAAATGATGTTAAATCTTTTTTCTCAGCAGAAACAGATGTAGATTATGCAAAGAAACAAGTTGAGAAATATGAGACTCCAGGAGGATTTAATCCATTTTTAAATTTATTAACGAGCATATATGAAAGTTAGTATCGGATCAAAAATTGTTGAAGGCCCTTGGGGAGGGGGGAATTTATTTGTAAAAAATCTATCTTCCTACTTAATTGAATTAGGGCATGAGGTTATATTTGATCTTTCAGATTCAGACATAGATCTAATTCTCCTAACAGATCCAAGAAGCAGAAGAGAATCATCTTCTACTTTCAATCACAAAGAAATTAATTTATATAAAAAATTCATCAATCCAAATGTTTCAGTAGTTCAAAGGATTAATGAGTGTGATGAAAGAAAAAATACTAAAAACATTAATGATTTTTATTTAGAAGCAAGTGAATGTGCTGATAGAGTTGTTTTTGTTAGTAATTGGTTAAAAAATATATATTTGAACTTAGGGATGCCTCAAAAAAAATCTTTAGTCATTATGTCAGGCTCTGACAAAAATATTTTTAAACAATACTCTAATAAATCTGTAGATTCAGAAAAAATCAAGGTGGTAACGCATCATTGGAGCTCACACAAAAATAAAGGCTTCGAAGCCTATGCATTTATTGATAAATTGATTAATAATCCAAAATGGACAGATAAGCTAGAGTTTTCATATATAGGAAACTCTTCTTCCGAATTTCCTCTACAAAATTCTAAAATTATTGAACCGCTTTCAGGAGTTGAGCTTGCAGAAAAGTTAAGTGAGAATGATATATACTTGACAGGATCTATTAACGAACCATCAGGAAACCATCATATTGAAGCAGCTTTATGTGGATTACCAATTTTATATCTTGAAAGTGGTGGAATTCCGGAATATTGTGAAGGGTTTGGAGTTTCTTTTAATAATTTAGAAGACTTGGAAGATAAACTTCTATATATAGTTAAAAATTCAGATAAATATAAAAAGGCTTTGGCAAAATATCCTTTTGATTCTATAAATATGAATAAAGAATATTTACATTTATTTTTTGAATTAAATAACGAAAAAAATAAAAAAGTTACCAGTGTAAACAAAATTATTCACTACCTGTTTTTAACAAGATTTAAATTTACAAAACTTACTAGAAAGTTTTCCCAAGTTAATCTACGGTACAGAATAAAGAGGTTATTAAAATTATGACTTATCAAAATATGAAAATTAATATAAATAATAAAATAGATGCTAGTTCAGATTTTGTACAATCTCTAGAATATGATAAGTATTTTTTTAAACCTGTACTAGAAGGCATAACAGATGCTGGCAGTGAGCTGAAGTTAGGATTTAGTTGCTACGGTCTCAAGTTTTATTATATGAATGGGTTATGGGAGAATCTTGATAAACCTACACAATTGAGTTGGGTAGATGAAATAAATAAATTTCAAGCAACACATCATAAATTTCCAAAGAATTCTTTTATTGACCCTAACTATCTTTATTATCTAAATAAATTTAATTTAAATGATTCAATTAAATATTCAGCAAAACAAATATTGAGTCTTATGAAAATAAAGAAATATGACTCTAAATCAAATTTTCAACTTAAATCAATAAATGCAGAAACAAAGCAGGCAATATCTACACTCTTTCAAATAAATCATAAAAATGAAAAATTAGTAAAGCCAGAGTTTGATGAGTCTAATCTAATAAAATATTTGCATAGTTTAGATTGGTCAAGACCCTGGGCTTCGGGAGCTCAATTCTCTTCAATGTGTGTATATTCTGCAACACAAGAAACCTACAATGTTAATATTTTGACTAAATTTTCTAATAATTTAGTTAATAAAGATTCAGGCTTTTATTACAAAGAAGAGCCATCAGATAAAAGAGAACTATTTAATGGAGCGATGAAAATAATCTCTGGATTAGATTGGATCGGTAATGAGATTCATTATCCAAAAAAGATTATTGATTATTGCTTAAAGAATAAACCAATTTTCGAAGGATGCGACATAGTTGATTTTATTTATATACTTAACAAATGTTCTACAGCTATAAATTATAAAAGAAATCAAGTGGTTAAATTGCTTCAAGAGCTTTCTGGGGAAATGGATGTTTTATTTAATGAGAAATTAGGAGGCTATTCTTATTTTAAAGATAAAAGCCAAACTCATTATTATGGTGTTAATATTTCTAAAGGTAAAAATACACCAGACTTACACGCTACACTTTTATGCAATTGGGCAAATATTATGATATTAGAGACAATGGAGGAGCTGGATGGAAAATTTAAAACTCTCAAACCTTAATTTTTCAAATATATTTAAATTTGAAAAATTGATTTTGTTAATTATTGTTACTGTCTTTTTGTTGGGACGTGTCTCAATGGGTTTGTATATTTTCAACTTTAGATTGGGCGAATTAGTAATAGGTTTTTCTGCACTTATATTTTTATTCTTTTTAATAAGGAGCATATTAAATTTTAAAACATTAACTAAATTTGAAAAAATTTGTGCCGTATTATTCTCTTTGATCTTAATCCACTTCTTATTTTTATTATTAGCAAATGGATATAAAGCCTTTGAACTTTATCCATTTAAAGCTTCAAGTTATATTTGGGTTCTTGGTTTTTTTTATATTGGCATGGTTTCTAAATATAATTTTTCTTCAAAAGCTTCAATCCTATCAATATTTTTTGTTTTATTGATTGATTATTACAGTTCAATTTTTGGTATTACAGACTCACAGCAGGAAATTTTTTTGAACTATACAGATAAATTTGATTATTTAAAAGCATCTGATCTACTTATATTTTTTATATTTTTCTCATATTATGTTCTTCGAAGTCTCGACTATAAAAAAAATTTTATTAACCAATTCTTAATTCTCTTCAGCATTTTTTATTTACCTTTAATTATGCATAAAAGTAGAGGCGCTTCTATAGGTTTCATTTTATTTATCTTTCTATTGCTTAGTGATTATTTAAAATCAAAACCTAATAAAAAAACAAATTTAATAATATTTAGTCTTTCTGCTTCGGTTTTTATAATTTCTGCTTTTATTGTTTCTAAGAGCCCCCTTGATATAGAAGAGATTCCTAATAAAGTAGTTTATGTTTCAACGGGTAGATACGACAAACCACCACAAAATAAACCTCAAATCTATGATGATTATCCAGTACTTTACTTAGAAGGAACAAGGTTATTTTCAAGTGATGGGAATTTAGATTGGAGACTTCAAATATGGCAAGATGTTTTTAGTGATACAAGTTCCAAGAACTTAATATTTACTGGATATGGATATAACTATAAAATTCCAGCCATGGAAGAGGAATATAGGTCTGGTAATGATGGAACAAATGAAAATGTCCATAATTTTTTTGTCAATATATATGCAAGAGGGGGGCTTATTCATTTATTACTGTATGTAGCTTTCTTTGTTGTATTGGTAAATAAAGCAAATTCAACTAATAAATTAAAGTCTTTAATTATGATTATGCTTCCTGTTCTTATTACATCATTTTTTGACGCTTCAATGGAAAATGCTCACTTTCCTATAATTTTTTATTACCTCCTTGGAAACATAGTCAAAGAGAAAAATTAAACAAAATATCGTTTATTATAAGTATAAATATGAAAGCATTAATTACAGGAATTACAGGACAGGATGGTTATTATCTCTCAAAACTTTTGATTGAAAAAGGTTATGAAGTACATGGACTGATTAGAAGGTCGTCAACCTTCAATACAGACAGGATTGACCAACTAATTTCTGAACATACGGAATCTGGAGTTCTATCTTTATATTATTCTGACCTATTGGATTCTTCTTCTTTAAATAATTTAATTAATACTATTCAGCCAGAAGAGATTTATAATTTAGCAGCTCAATCTCATGTTGCCGTATCTTTTAAAAATCCTTTATACACAACACAAACAAGCACAATAGGCCCATTGACAATTCTTGAAGCAGTAAAGAATAGTGATAAGGAAATAAAATATTATCAAGCATCCTCTTCTGAAATGTTTGGAGGGATAGATACTAATTCACTAAATGAAAATTCTAAATTTATTCCAAAAAGCCCATATGCAGTTGGAAAAGTTTTTGCACATGATATGACAAAAATATATAGAGAGTCTTATGGATTATTCACAGTAAATGGAATTTTGTTTAATCATGAGTCACCTCTTAGAGGCGAAACTTTTGTTACTAGGAAAATCACAAAAGCTGTTGGAAGAATTTCACTTGACTTACAAAAGAAGTTAACTTTAGGTAATTTAAGTGCATCTAGAGATTGGGGCTTCGCTGGAGACTATGTAGAAGGAATGTATCTTATGATGCAAAATGATAAACCTGATGACTGGGTTCTTTCATCTGACGAAACCCATACAGTAGAAGAGTTTGTAAAAATAGCATTTGACTATGTTAATTTAAATTGGGAAGACTATGTTGAGACTTCAAAAAAATATGAAAGACCTAATGAGGTTGAACATCTCCTTGGAGATTCTTCTAAAGCCAGAGATAAACTGGGGTGGAAGCCAAAAGTTTCATTTAAAGAGTTGGTTCATATGATGGTTGATTCAGACCTAGAGGAAGCTACAAGAGAGAAAGTCCTATTGGAACAAAATTTAATTACACCTACTTGGGAAAATCCTGTCTAAGCTATATTTTTATTAAACCAAGCGTATGTTTTTTCAATACCCTCTTTAAGTTGAGTTTTTGGTTTCCATCCAAGATCAAACAACTTTGAAGAATCAAGTAACTTTCTAGGATTGCCGTCGGGCTTACTGTTATCAAAAGTCAGTAAACCTTTATAACCTATTGTTGATTTTATAATTTCTGAAAGTTCTTTTATGGTCACTTCTTCGTTACTTCCAATATTTAATAGTTTTAATTTTATATCATTATCAATAACAAAATCAATCGCCTCTCCAAGATCATCAGCATAGAGGAACTCTCTTTTAGGATTTCCAGTACCCCATATTTGAAACTCCTTTTCATTTAGTAGTTTAGAATTATGCATTCTCTTCATTAAGCCAGGTATTACATGACTATCTTTTTCTGAAAAATTATCGTTAGGTCCATAAAGATTTGTAGGCATTAAATTTATTATTTCATTGTTATATTGTTTTTCAAGAGCATCACCAATTTCAATTGCAGTAAGCTTCGCCATTGCATAAGGTGAATTTGTTGGCTCAAGCCTTCCTGTCATAATGTATTCTTCTTTTATTGGATTTGTAGCTTCTAAAGGATAGATACAACTACTTCCTAAATTAATTAATTTAATATCATTAAAGCTTTTCAAAGTTTCTAAAATATTTAAATTGATTTTTAAGTTCTCAACAATAAATTCAAATCTATTGGTATTATTTGCTAATATTCCACCTACTCTAGCTGCTGCATTTACAATAATGTCTGGTTTTAAGTCAGAAATTGTTTTAAAGGTTTCATCAAAATTAAATAAATTTGTATCCTCTCTAGTGGAACCAAAGATTTCACTATACTTATTTTTTTCTTTCAACACCTTTACAGTTGAGCTACCAACTAGACCATTGGCACCAAAAACTAATATTTTCATATTCCAATAATACATATAGAATATCTTTAATTTTTCTTAAGAAAGGCAAAATTGGACATATAATATTTTTATGTGTGGTTTTATTGGCTCACTATCTACTGAAAAGATAAGTTTAGAAAAGTTAGAAAAAAGTAATAGTAAATTAATTTGCAGAGGCCCTGATAAGAAGAAGACATATAAAGATAAAATTGATAATTTTCATTTTGCAAGTATTTTTAATCGATTGTCAATAATTGATTTGTCTAGTAGTGCTGATCAGCCAATGTTTTCAGAAAATAATGAACATATATTAGTATTTAATGGAGAGATTTATAATCACAATGAATTAAGGTCTTTTTTAGTCCAGAAAGGTTTTAAATTTAGAACAAATCACTCAGACACCGAGGCTTTATTAAATGCTTTAATTTATTATAAATCCAATACACCCACTAAGCTCAGAGGCCAATTTTCATTTGTATATGTAGATAAAAAAGAAAAATCTATCTTAATGTGTAGAGACAGAGTAGGACAAAAACCTTTATATTACTCAGAAACCAAGGATTCTATTAATTTTAGCTCAAATTTAATTTCATTAGCTAGTTATCTAAATTTCAATGAATTGAATGAAGACTCAATTTACTCTTATTTAAATTATGGGAGAGTGATTGGTGAATCAACAATTTTTAAGAATATTTATGAATTAAAACCAGGACAAGTAGTAAAAATTAAATTTGGTAATGGCACATTTACTAAAGAGGTATCAGACTATTGGAAGTTAGAAGATTTTTATGACAATAAAAAATTTGATGAAGAAGAGTTTTATAGTATCTTTGAAGAATCAGTTGAACTAAGAACGCAATCAGATGTTCCATACGCAACTTTTTTATCAGGGGGTCTAGACTCTACCTCTATAGTTAAATCACAAAATAAACTAAATAAAAGTTTAAACACATTTTCTGTTTACATGGAAGATAAGAAATTTGATGAAAGTGAGTACTGTGAGTTAGTTGCAAAAAAATATAACTCAGAACATAAATCAATTAGGATAAAAAATATATTTTCTATCGAAAAACTCAATGATGTTATTGAAAGCCTAGACGAACCTTTTGCTGATCCTTCTTATTTACCAACCTATCTTTTGAGTAATGAGATTTCAAAGTATTATAAAATGGCAATTTCTGGAGACGGGGGAGATGAATTACTAGGTGGATACGTAAGGGTTCAAAAGTCACTTAATAATAAGGCGAATACACTGTTTTCAAGCCTTTATAAATTTTATCCACCTAGCTTTGGCACAGGTAATTTTTTTATATCTAAAAGTAAAGACTTAAATTTAAGATACAATTCTTTTTTAGCAGATAGAAATCTTTTAAGATTATTAAAAATTCCATTGAACAAGGATGAGAACAATCAATTTCAGAATCAAATATTTGAAAGCAACTACAAGCAGCTAATGTTTAACGAATATCAGTTTTTCTTACCCCAGTTAATGATGTACAAAATTGACAGAGCTTCAATGTTTAATTCTTTAGAAGTAAGGTCTCCATTTGTCGATAATAGGTTAATTGAATATGTTTTTAGTCATTCTTATGAATATTTCGACACTCTTAACCCAAAATCATTATTAAAAAACTATATTTCAGAAGATTTTACAGAACAGTTTTTAAATAGAAAGAAACAAGGATTTATTTTTGATGTTGAATCTTTTGTCTATGATAATAAATATTACTTTTATGAAAATATAAATTTGTTAAATAAAAAAACTGGTTTAGATATAAAAAATATTAATAAAATTTTTAATTTAAAAACTAGAATGAATGCAAACAGGATATGGAAATTAAGTATATTATCTAGTTATCTCAATAATAATTTATAGTCTTCGTACATATTTTTTGATAGCTTATCAATGTGGTTATTCTTTATAACTGAATTTATTGCATTAGAGGATAATTTATTTTGAAGTTTTAAGTCTATTTCTATTTCATCTATGATTTCAACTATATTCATACTATTCAAATCAAATAATATACCATTTTTTTTGTGCTCAATTAATTCTCTATGGTTCTTTATATCTGAAGCAATAACAATACATCCGATTGACATAGCTTCTAATATTGTTTTTGGATTTCCTTCAAACAATGAAGATGATATAAAATATTTATAGTTATTCATCTTGTTAAGTAGAGAAGCATGTTCGATATTATTATGAATTGAAACTTTATATTTAGCATTCGTTATTAGTTTTCTTAAATGCATTTCTTGAGTCCCCTCCCCAATAATTTCAAGATGATATTTTGAATCATTAGGAAAACATTTTATTAATTCTGTATAATTTTTTTGGCTTTCTAGTCTTCCAGCTGAAAAAACCCTATCAGATTGCCGACTACTAATTTCTTTTGCCTTAGTTTCTTTAACCCAATTTGGTCTAATTTTTATTTTTCTAGTATCAAATTTAAAATGTGATTGTAAAAAATTTAAATCTGAGTTGCTTGCAACTGTATAAAGGTTTGAAAATTTAAGTGATAAATAAGTTAAAAGAAAAAGAAATAATGATTTAAAGTAATTTTCAGAATTTAATAAGGAAAACTCATACATATCGTATCCAGTCCTTATTAATACAGGCTTTCGAGTGAGTATTTTTAAAGCTAAAACAACCCAAGACCCTAATAGTTGATGTTGGTGAATTAAGTCACATTTATTTATTTCTTTAATATACCGAAAAGGAATTATTAGAGAAAAGAAAAAAGTAAATAATTTGTTATTAAATTTTCTATTTTTAAACATTGGGATTACCTTAAAGTTAGAATATTTCTTTATAATTTCTAGGTCACTTACATCACCGTAGCTAAAGAAAACAAAATCAACTTTATAATTTTTATTAAGTTTATTGTAAATTTCAAGTTCCCGGATTAATGTTCCATAATTATCCCAGGTTTGTATTGAATAATTATATGTCAGAAATATTGCAACTCTCATATAGCCTATAAATAAGTATAATAATCAATAAATTTGATATTAATCATAATTATGAAACACATTACATACGTTTTTTCAGGGAATAGAAAGAATCGATATTTAGATAACAACTTTGAAGCGAGAGAATTCTTTTATGGTTTAGACATTTTTGAAGAAGAAGAATATATGTTGGAAATCATTGAACCCGAAACGAGTAAATCTTTCACAAAAAAGATACTTTCATTAATTGATAAGATTTTTAAAAAAATACTAAGTTTACCTGTATATATGTATGAGTTCCTGTCTATAAAAAACATAAAAATATTGATGAAAACAGATAAGCTAATTCTTGTAAATGAAACAACATTTTGCTCATTAGCTCCATTTTTACTTTTATTAAAATTGTTTAAAAAAATTGATGTTTATGTTTTCGTAATGGGGTTATACAGTAAAAAACTAAGATACAAAAGAATAGAAAAACTTCACTATTTTATTATTAGAGTATTTAATTTATCAGTTACAAATTTAATGTTTTTAGGTCAAGGAGAACTAGATAGAGCTAAGAAAGTTGATAAAAAAAATTCTAGTAAATTCATTTTATTCCCTTTTTGTGTAGATGCAGAATTTTGGAAGTTAATTAAAAATATAAATTTATCAGAAAGAAAAGAAATTTTATTTGTAGGTAATGATGGAAATAGAAATCCAGAACTTTTCCTAGAAATTGTTGCTAGATTTAAAAATATTCAATTTAGAGCTGTAACAAATATTGAAGAAATTTTGTTATCTGATTTACCTAATTTAAAAGTTATAAAAGGTTCTTTTGGGAGTAAAGATTTGAGTGATTCAGATTTAAAAAAAATATATAACAATTCACGTCTAGTTTTATTGCCGTTAAAAAAATCATTTCAACCCTCGGGCCAAAGCGTGGCACTCCAAGCCATGTCGTGTAATCGTTCTGTTATTATTTCAAAAACAGATGGTTTTTGGGATCCGTATAATTTTTCTAATAATAGAGATATATTTTTTGTTGAAGAAAATAATTTAGAAGGGTGGGCTAGCGTCATAGAAAAGGTTTATTATGATGATAGTTTGATTTCCAAAGTTGAAAATTCTGGAAATAATTTAGTTGCAGATGTATATAATCTTAATGAATTTCAAAGAAAATTATCAAAGATACTTAAATTATGATAAAAATTTATTTTCAACAGGATCAAATAAATATAAAAAACCCAACTTTAATTAATCCACTATACTTTCAGTAGTTGTCTTAATATGAAATTCAAATTACCAAATAATACTTACTATCAAAATCACTTAAAAACTATAGAAAGGTACATAAGTTCTGGCAATTATTTGCATATTATTGGAAATCACAATACCTATTTTAAACAATCCAAAAATACACACATTGTTTCTGTAAGTGAAAATTTGAATAGACAATTAAATATTGATGAAAAATTTGAAACAATAGTATTTACTGATTTTTTCGAATCATCAGAAGATATTTATAGTCTTCTTCTTGAATCGAAGTCTATTCTTCGGCCACAGGGGAAGCTTGTTATATCGGTGATAAATTATAAATTTTCATTTTTGATCAAGCTTTTTGAAGGATTGGGTCTAAAGAAGAAATCTCCAAGATTGTCACATATAAATGAAAATCATATTAGAAACCTTGCACAAACAACTGGGCTCGAGTTTATTACTTCACACACAAAGCAAATATTACCTTTTAAATTTTTTGGAATACTCACTTTAATAAATGAGTTTCTAGAGCTTTTATTTGGTAAATTAAATTTAGGAATTATTAGATATATTGTATTTAAAAATAATGAAATTGAGTCTAATAGTAAAAGTAAAAAAACTGTAATTATTCCAGCTAAGAATGAAGAAGGAAATATTCCAATATTATTTGATGAATTAAATAGATTAGATATAGACGAAGTAATATTTTCAGTAGGCAACTCAAAAGACAATACTGAAAAAACCATAAAAGAATATATGAAAAAATATGAAAATTTAAATGTTTTATTTCATAAACAGTCTAAAAATGGAAAAGCAAATGCAATATGGGAAAGTTTCCCATATGTGAGTGGAGATATAATTGCTATTTTAGATTCAGATCTAAGTGTTGAGCCTAAGGAGTTGAAGAAATTTTACTCAATAATTGAGAACAACTATGCAGACTTTGTAAACGGTAGTCGCCTAATTTATCCGATGGAAAAAGAATCAATGAGAAAGATAAATTTTCTTGGTAATAGAATATTTCAATTTGTTGTTACTTTTATTACTGGAACTAAGTTGTCGGATTCATTATGCGGAACTAAAGTTTTCAAGAAAGGTTTTATAAATAAAATAGACTGGTGGCAAAATAAGTATAAACTTTTCGATCCATTTTGTGATTTTGACTTATTATTTACAGCAGCAATAGTTGGTGAAAAGATTGTGGAGTATCCAATTCACTACAAATCAAGAATTTATGGAAAAACCCAAATTTCAAGATTTAGAGATGGTTTTAAGCTGATAGTATATTTAATAAAGTCGTTTAGGATATTCCATTCATCAAGAAAGTAAAAAATCTATTTATATTGCTCAACCAACTGTTTTGTTATAATTATTTTTTTGTTTGGTATTTTCCAGTAAAAATAAATTAAATAATCATCTATATATTCAGGTAATTCTACATAGGTATCTACTTTTTTTTGAAAATATAAATTAAGGATGCCCTGTTCATTTGTTATAGATATAGGATACCTATGTGCTAGATTGATCATTTGTTTTAGGGTATTATCTTTAATTATTGAAGTGTCGTAATAAACTAATCCAGATTGAAAATAATTATTACTACTAAGATTATATTTTTTTCTTAAATCACTAATTTCAGGTTGCGAAGTATCGAATTGTGACTCTAGCGCTCTATTATATTCTGGATAAGCATCAGCTTTTGCATAAAAGGTATTAAGAGGTTTTAATTCCAGGAGTTTATTTATATCGTGATGAATAGTTAAATTTATGTCTAAATAAAGAATATGTTTCCATTTTTTCATTTTTTTATGAAATAAATTTAATTTAAACCATTGAAAATTTTTGGTTTCGAATCTGTTTGGTTGATTATTAGTATCTAGATTTAAATATCTTTTTTTGACCTTAGGAGTAAATTTGATATTTGGAAATCTAACTACACTAACATTTTTATTTTTTCGAATAGAACCTAATAGAAAAGTAGGTGTAATGAGTGAAGTGAGAATGACTATCTCTCCTTTGTAGTTGCCTTTATTTGTTAAATTTAGAAAAAAATTAGAAAAGTATTTAAATAGAAATTTGAAATCCCCAACAACGGCAACAGCTTGTTTATTTTCTTTCATAAAAATGTCTTAATTGATTGTATCAAATATAAAATGGAAGTACTGTGTACCATTTTTTATACTGTTTTGATAATAATTATATAAAACAGTCATTTACTTCAATTTTTTCAGTATTAGAAAATGTAGATAAAAAAATAACATTACATTTGATTTCAAATTTATCTGAAAAGAATATTAAGGTACCTAAAAAGATTCAAAATCATAAATATTTAGATCGTTTATTTTTTTATGAAATCAATCTACCTCCTTTAAATCTTTACAATTTAGAAGATGCGCACGTTTCAGAGGCTACCTTCTATAGATTATTTATTGAAGATTATTTAGAAATTGAAGGATTTGTCACATATTTAGATTGCGATGTTATATGTTTAGAGAATCCATTAAATAAAATTGATGACGTTATTAATAATCTAAAAAGAAGTGACAAAATTGTATCATTTAATACAGAAATTTTAAGAGGTGATGGGTTCGGTTATTTCGAAGATCTTAACCTCCAGGGGGATAGATATTTTAATGCCGGAGTAATGGTATTTGATTTTGGTAAATGGGTTGATTTTAAAGTTAAAGAAAAATCGTTAGATTTAATTCCTAAGATTAAAGATAAAGCATTATTTTGGGATCAAGATATTTTAAATATTATTTTTGACTCAATAAATTTAGAATTGCCCACAGAGCTTAATTCTAGAACAAGAGAAGAGAGTAATAATTTGGTGATCTTTCATCATTTTTCTGGAAAATATAAACCATGGAGTATTAATGGTATAAAACAAAGATTTTCGAACGAATTCCATGATTTTTTTAGAACTATTTATAAGGAGAGGTATTTGATAAATGTTTCAAACTTTACAAATGGAAAAAAACATTTAAATGAAAAAATTAAAGATAGAGAAATAAGATTTGATAAACAAGGTTTTTCTATACTGTATTATTCACTTAAAGCATTAATAAAAACTATTCTAAAATGATTAAAGTATTTGAAAATGAATATAAAAAAGATGAGGTCTTGTCTTCACTAAATTTTATTAAATTTTCTGATATTATATTTTCTGCATCTTTGAGCAATGAAGATCTGGAAAGCTTGAATTTAAATAATATAAATATTATTGAAACAAATAATGAGTTTGTTACCTTTGTAAATTTAGAATTTAATTTGAAGGAGAATTCTGTAATTTATTCTCATACCGATTATATTGAGGGGCTATTTGAAGTAATTAAAGATATAAAATTTAAAAATATTAAATTAATAACTTCACAATCTGATAGGAAAATAACAAAAAAATTATTTGCACAAAAACCAGATTGTATTTCTCAATGGTATGGAGTAAATGTTTGTTATAAAAATAAAGATTTAATAGCAATACCATTGGGCTTAGCTCCATATAGGAATACAAAATCTGTTATTATTGAAGATTTTACAAAATATGACTTTCAGCACTCAAAAAAAGAATTTTTGTATGTAAATTTTAATAAAAATACTAACTATTTTCATAGAGAAAAAGCAGTTAATTTAAGTAAAAGAAAGTTAAAAATTAATCTTACTGAATCAAGAGACTATGTTGATTATTTAAACAATCTAAGTTGTTATCGTTATGCACTCGCTCCCTGGGGGAATGGAATAGATACCCACCGTTTTTGGGAAGCTTTATATTCCGGAACAATACCGGTGACAAAGAAACATTCTATATATGAAAGTTTTAAGAATTTACCAATGGTTTTATTGTCTTCATATAACTCAATAGATACTCTAGATAAGTATTTAGATTTTAATTCTTTTGATTTATCTAAGTTAGATATAAATTGGTGGAAAAATATAATTCAAGAGAATCGTATTGATTCAGAATTAAAAGAAAAAAAAGTTCAACTTTCATCTGTACAAATAAATTTTATGTCTCAACAGATTAATATTTTAAGAAGAAGAAACGAAATAAGAAAAAAAATTACAACCTATTTAAGAAGATTCGACACCAATTTTAATATTTTTCGTAGGATTTAACTTCTTTAATTTCAGAAGAAAATAGTTCATTTATTTCATTCTTTAATTCAAATCTTTTATCATTTGTAATATAAACTGATCTAGCTAATTTAATAAATTCATCCTCAAAGTTTTTTAAATTTTCTAATCTTCTTATCTCATCCTCAATAATCCAAAGTTGTTTATTTACCTTTTTCAATTTTTCAGTCAACTTTTCTAACTCGGCTTCTTTTTCAGAGATAACTTCATTTAGTTTGTCTTCTAGGTGTTCAAGCTCACGAATCACATTTTTCTGTTTTGACTTATCACCAATCATTTCTCTTTTAATTTCTAAGATTGTGATTTTATCAACTAATTCACCAATTGAAATTTTTATTTTTACTTCCATTTTTTTAAATAATAATATTCCAATTTTTATAGAGTTCTAATTTTTCTGATACCATTGACTCCTTTTTTACTGCATGAAAATATAATTTTGCATCTGTTGGGATTCGCTCTACTAAATGCAAAAAGCTACTGTCAATACAATGAATTTCTTCTGCGTTCTTAATTAATTTATGATAAAGAAAAATATTATTAAATATATCAGTTTCTTTTTCAACATATATAGCTGGCACATCATTTTTTAATTTTATCTCTACCTTTCCATATGAACTTGTTTGGTGTACCAGTTTATATCTATCACTTATACCATAAACATTAAATAGATGCTTATATAGCTCATCTTCTTTCTCTTTATTAATGGGAAGATTAAAATAATCAAAAGATATTGAATAAGGGAGATTAAGTTGGTCATAAAATGAGATATTGAATTTACCATAGTTCTTTTCAAAACCAACTCGAAGAACCTCATGGTTTAACTTTTGAGAATAGATGTCTTTTTTATGGTTGATTTTTAATAACTTAACATTTTTATTTTCAGAATAAAGGAAACTCAAATGCTCATAATTTTTTTCATAAACAGGTAGAATTATATTTTTAAACTTCGTTGATAAGTAATTTACAATTCCATTACAAATTATTGCATCTCCTAAACCTAGATGGTGATGGAGGATAAACTCATTAGATTTAATTTCTTCAAAATTATATTTAGTATTTTTAAAACTGGTAAAAATATGAATTTTTAAAAAATTTTTAAAGATGTGAATAAATTTCAGTTTTCTAATAATTTTTTTCATATTATAAATACCACTCGCCACACTTTTGCATTGTCTTTTTTTTGTTTTTCCCAATTAAGTAATTAAAATGTATAATTTTTGGATTAGTTTCAAAGTTCATAAAAAAAGCACCATTCGGAAATTCCTGTATTGGAAGAAAACTATATTTAAAACTTTCTTTATTTTGATTTAAATAAGTCTGATCATGCGAGGGAAGTTTAATAATTTTCTCTATGTCTAAATTATTAGGATTAAATAAATTTAGAGTTTCTTCTTGAGATTTTATCATCATAAATCCTGCACATAGATCATTTTGCTCTGTCTTTTTAGGGTTATAATCTAGCTGAAATAAAAAATCATTAGCTCCAATTTTATTACATAAATAATCTGTAATATCTTTTTTTATTACAACATCTCCATCAATGTATAAAACTAATTTATTTTCTGTTAAAGAATTATAAATTGCTTCAAACTTTTTGATCATAATAAGGCCAAAGTCTTCATTCCCAGCTTCCCACTCCAATTTATTATTACTGCTTTCGAGTTCTGATATTATGTTTATTGCCTTGTATCCTTTATTTTCTAATTCATTAAAGCTTTTAATATCAGTGCAATAAATCGACAACTCTAAATCGACTTCATTTTTTTCAATGGATTTTAACAAATTCAAAGTAAAATCTAGATATCCATAATTAGTAAAAGTTATTGATTCCAATTTATTCTCCATGAAAATACTACTTTGATAATATTAAATTGTCCTTAAGTATTTCAGATTATATAAATAAAATAGATACTTATTTTGTAAATAATTATTCTAAAATCTAATTATGGCTTCATTATCTATATTTACTACAATGACAAATCCTGAAAAGAGAAATGATCCATGGAAAGAAGCTTTAGAGTGTTATAAATATTTTGCTGATGAGGTTATCGTTGTTGGTAAAGACTGGCCTGAAGAATTCTCATGGGAGTATATTGGAAAAACTTTTCAGGAAGGTTATGACAAATGTACATCAGATTGGGTAATGAGAATGGATATAGATTATTTTTTACATCAGAATGATAAAAAAAAGCTAAAAAAATTACTTAAAAAATATGATGATTATCCAGCAATTTCATTTCCTCAATATCAGATTTTTACCCCAAACAGATATCAAATAAAAACAAGAATTTGCTTACTTTTTAACAAAAAAAGATTTAACAACATAAAACTAAATGGAGGGGGAGATTTAACATTGGCAACTTTAGATGGAAAGCTAATAGAACCAAAAAAAATACCAATGGCAAACATTCCAATTTATCAGTACGAATCAACATTTAGGACAAAAGAAATAATAAAAAAAGACCGAGCAAGGTTTGCACGTGCTTGGAATAGGTATTTTAAAACTTACGAAACAAGAGGTGGGTCCACTCAAGAGGATGCTTACAACGCTTGGTTTGAAGAGGTCTCAAATAGATATCCAAAACATAGTTTTAAATTAAAAATTGAAGATCATCCAAAATTTATTATTGATAAAATCAGCACTTTAGATTCTAATCAATTTGGTACGGATGCTTTTGGCTTAGAACCTGAAACAATTTTTAAGAAGAAATATTTAATAAAAGGTCTTAGAGAAAAGTATATAAATCCAGTTCTTTACAAAAAAAACTCAAAGCATTATTTTAATTATGAGTAAATCTAAGTATTTGATTATATTAGGAGGATCTCCAAGGGGCGGTGAGCATGCCTGGAAATCAATGCATAAATATGTACAAAAACATTTATCTGCAGACTTAGCTATCTGTACTGGTAAAAAATGGATAAGTAGACAGTCTTTTTTCAATGAAATTAAATTTGACTGGACATTTGATGAGCCTGATGATTGGAGTTTATATTATGATAATAATTTTCAATTAGATTGGAAAAAAGCCTTTGAGCTAGGAAGGAATACAGGATTGCTTGAATCTGGGTTTATTCATTTTGCTATAAAGGATATTATTTATAGAAATTATTTAGATATTGTCAAGAATTATGACTATATTATTTACTCACGCTTTGATCAGTTATTTATTAATTATCACAACCATGGTTTCGGGGATAATATTTTAATACCTGAAGGAGAAGATTACTTTGGTTTATTTGATAGACATATCCTTTTCCCCGCAGACTTTGCTAGTAATTTTTTTGGCATATTAAATTACTTCTTTGATAACTATGAGGACTTATCAAAAATTGATTATTTAAATTGCGAAACACTAAACAAATTGCATTTAGAGACATTTGTTAGTCCAAATCAAATATTGAGGTCAAAGAGATTTCAGTTTACTGTTGCTGAAAGTAAAGATAGAACAAATTGGAGAAAGGCAATATATAAAATCTACTTCTTGAAAGATTTAAAACTTAAATATCCCGATGAGTTTATACAATCAATTAAAAATTTCAACTTACAACTTAAATTCTCAAAATTAAATTATCCTAATTTAATCTTTTTATTTAATTATTATTATTTAATTCTGAGAATTAAATTAGGTTCTATAAAAAATTCTATTTATTCGAAATAGAATTAAATATTACATCAGCCAACAAACGAGACCCCTCTAAGCTTAAATGGTCATCGTCTGCGTAAAATATTTTTCCATCAAAAGCCCCTACGCAAGAATCATTTACAAATGAATCACAAAATATTTTTCTTGGGTAAATTCTAATTAGACTTTCAGCATTTAAAGAATCTAAAAATATAACAGACTCAGCCTCTCTTTTTGTCCAAATGCTTGTTGGGTATGCAACTGTTGCATCAGTTTTTAAATTTTTATAGTAAAAAAGTTCAGGTACGTTCCATCCTTGTTCTGGTATAGGATAAATTAAAATTATTGTATTATTATTTTTAGCAAAAATTGAAATAGTTTTTCTAATTTCATCTTTTAGATTTTTGATTACTTTTATGCTATTTATTTCTTTAACAGTTCCATTATCAAAACCTGTTCCACTAAAATATCTTGGATATCTAGCACCGTATATAATAATTGAATCTTTTATGTTTTCACCAAAATCATTCTTTTCTTTTATTGTTTTTTCAGGGCAGGTTTTTTCACCAGGAACGGGGTTTTTATCAAAAATGAAGATACAGTTGTTTCCAGTAAAATGTACCAAGTTGTAATTTTCCATTTCTTTTTTTTCTAAAATCGCAGCACTCAAGGTTCTTAATGTCGAATCTCCAAGCACATATATTGTTTTTTGTCTTTCATTTCTTATAATTTCACAAGTTTCAGAGACAGGCCTGTTGTCACAACTTTTTCCATCGACACTTAAAATATCTGCATCTTTAATTTTTAATAAGAAAAGTTTATTTGGTAAATTCAAGATTGTTATTTCATCAGGTATATCAAAAATAATTAAGCCAAAAATAAAGACAATAAAGAAATATATAATTATTGAAATTTTAAAAAATTTAGTTTTATTAAATCTTTTTTCAACAAATAACCAGTTCATATATGAGAATAAAAACATTGCTAATAAAATAAGAAACTCAGTAGTAGTTGTTAATCTTGAAATTTTATCATTTTGAATGTACATAAATGCTATAAACGGTTGGTGGAAAAGATATAAAGAGTATGAGATATTTCCAATAATTTGGATGAATTTATTTTTAACTAAATAATAATTGTTTTCTCCAAGCATAAAGAAAATAGCTCCAATTATGAGAGTAATTTTTGGATAAATTGCATTAATTAGATTGTCACTAAATAAAAAAAACGTAGCAAAAATAATAAGCAAACCAATAAAGGAAGTATTAATATTTAGTTTTTCCTTGAAATAATTTTCATACATCATATACAAAGAGCCGGCAAGAAATTCCCAGAACCTAGTCAGTGGGTTATAAAAAATATTTTCTGATTCAAAAGTTAGATTTAAAAATAAAGAAAATATAAAAAGTAAAAAAATAGTGTAAAATATTTTTTTACTTTTCTTATAACTAAAGATTAAAAAAATAGGCAATATTATATAAAACTGTTCTTCTATTCCTAAGCTCCAAGTATGAAGCATTGTTAAGTATTTATTATTTGGGGAATTATAAAAATCTAAGTTAGTGAAAAAAATGTTTGATATATATATTAAAGAATAAAATGTAGATTCAAGATGTAGTTTTAATTCTAAAGGACTGAGAAAGTTGAATGAAAACAGGCTAGCTAAAGTCGATGTACTTATAAGTGCAGGAGTGAGTCTCAAAAATCTATTTTTAAAAAACTCTCTAATAAATTCTTTTTTACTTCTTAGACCTAAAATTAGTTTATTAGTAATTAGATAACCTGAGATAAAGAAGAATAAATCTACTCCAAGCCAACCCCCGGTGACCGTATCCCTGTTGATATGATAAAAAAGCACAGCTAAAACAGCTATTCCTCTTAAAAAATTAATATCTTTTCTAAAATTTAATTTATGTATATCTATATTTTTTAACATAAAAATTTATCATTTATTAGTTATGACTATTTATTGTATTCTCTACCATAGCCATGGGAATTGTCATAATAAAGCAAAGGTTTGTTAATAAACAAGCAATCTGAAAACTGTAAAATTGCTTTCCATAAATCATAATCTGCTGAATATGGTAGGTTTCTGAACCCATTTAATTCCTTTACTAAATTTTTTTCAACTATGACCGATGAAGTAATTACTGGATTAAATGTAGTTAAATATTCTCTATTGAATTTATTTGGGTAATTTAATTTTCTAAACCTATTTACAAAGTAGTTTCTATAAATCAATCTTTTGTTTTTTTTATAGTAATAATCATTTAAAAAACTCTGATAACTCTTTTTTTCATTAAAGATTCCTTCACCAATAAGCGCATCAGAACTACACATTAACAATTTAGATTCTTCTAATTGTTTAATTTGTGTTTCTATTTTTTCATTTAGCCAATAGTCATCATCATCTAGAAACGCTAACCATTTTCCATTTGCAACTTCTATACCAAAATTTCTTATGTTTCCTGGTCCAAAACCATGTATATTTTTTTGATTTTCTTTTAAATTTATTTGTTCAACCTTATTTAAATATTTATGATTTAAATAACCCTCTTCGGTTGAGCCATCATTTACAATAATTATTTCTAAATTTTTGTATGTTTGATTTAAGACACTTTCTATAGCTCTAAGCATATATTCGAGTCTGTTGTAAGAGGGAATTATTACACTGATTAATGGACTTTTCATATGTAACTATTATATTTGCATATATAAATCAAAAATATAAAACTTAATAAAAAAATATGAAAATTTGTATATTAAGTAAAGAATATGGTTTTCTTTCCGTAGATTGGTTTAAATAAAGATAATTTCAACTTATCTCTTAAGCCGTGGTTATAGGCTCGAACAGTCAATATTGGGAAATCATATTGCAAATGTTTCCTTTCTCTAAATTCTGTTTCATTATCTAGTGTATATGAATTATATTTTTTTCCGAGAATACTAAAGATGCTTTGATCATGGCGGTTTTCTATAAAAGTATTTTTTTGATTTTTTTGATAGTAATCAGTTATTAAATTTGGATCATTGTATAAGATACTTTTATATTCTTGAAAAAATTCTAAGTTTGTATCATTTTTTTTATAAAACATTACACCAGCTTGGAGTTGTGTTGTATTAGCAATTTTTGATGTACCCTGTATATTTGTAGCTTTAAATAACTCTTTAGATGTATATTGATTTTCCATAAATTGCTTTTCAGTTTCAAACCTAAGAAAATCTACATCTCTATCATGAATAATATTTAAGTAATCACTAAATCTTTCTTTTGCTTTGGCTCCATTATTTATTGAAGAGCCAGCATCACAATATAAAATTACATCGTTTTTATTAATTTTCTTTAATAGTTCATTTATGATTTCATGTTTCCAAATCCAATATCCACTTCCTCTTCCTTCCTTTAATATATTTTCAAATTTTAATCTAAAATTTTTGTCTAAATCACTAGGTTTTAAACTAATAATTCCATCATAAAAGCCACTCTCTTTTGCTAATGAACAGAGGTGTATTTTTGAATAGTGAAATGCTTTATTTCCATATGTAAGAAAATAGATTTTCATAATTAAATTTTTACTCTTTCCCATGAAGAATTAACTAAAAAGTCAGAACCTTTGTTTTTATTCCAGATGAATGGTGCGTAAACTTTTGAATTATTCTTTTCCCCAAAGAATGCTGCAAGAAATGAATAAGTACTATTAGCAATTATAAAATGTTCGTAGTTCATCATTTGTTTAAAGGTAGATACAGGATCATTAATATCAGTGTAAACATTTTCATAATTATTAAAAATGTTTTGCTTAAGGACCCAGTCTTTATCATCAGTAAAAATATCATATTTTAAATTACCGGCTTCGCTATTTAAAAGACTTAAAGCTTTTATGTAATACTCTAGAGGCAATTCAATTCCTAACTTTAAATAATCTCCTCTTCTAATATGTATCATCAAAGGTGGTTTGTTTTTTTCTATTTCAGGAGAAAATTTTAAATCAAACCTATTTCTTAACTCTCTTTTTTCTGATATTAAGTAATCTATCGTTTGCCAATATCCATCAAAATAATTAATTAAAGCGTAGTCATTAATTACTTTATTTTTATCAAAATCTCGTTCTTTAAAATATTTAAACATGTATGTATTAATGATTGGAAAGTATTTTTTTATTTTTCTACTGTTTATTAAAAAATTTAAAAACGAACAGATGTAGATCCAAAGCCTATTTATATTTTTAATATCGCAATTTAATTCATTGAGTAAAAGCTCTCTTTTTGTATTTTTGTAATTTAATTTATTATTATTTTTGTAAAAATTTAAATTATAAAAGACCCTAAAACCAATTTTTTTTAAATATTGTGAAAAAGTGTATTGAAATATTTGATTACCTAGTCCACCTTTGATTTCTACTATTGCTACTTTCTTCATTTATTTAAACAAAAATTCTTCAGTTAGTTTCGATATATTATTGTACTTAAAATATAAAGAAGTTTTATAAGCATTAGATTTTAATTTCTTTTTTTCTGTTTCTGATAATGAAATCGCAATTAAAATTTTATTAAATAAATCTCTTGAATCATTTGAATCAAAAATTAGTGAATTTTCACTTGATGCGTGCTCAATAAAACCTATTGAGTTGCTTAAAATACATATTTTTTTTCTAGCCATTGATTCTAACAAACTAAGAGGACCAGCTTCATACTCTGATTTTGTAACTTTAGATGGAATAATAATATAATCTGCTTTGTCGATAAACTTTATAAGCTCTTTTTGCTCAATGAACTCATGAATTTTAATTATTGAATTCAAGTTAAAATTTTTAATTTTAGATTTTAAATTATTAAGCTCAACACCAGAACCAATCAAATCAACTTTGAAATTAAAGTTCTTATTATCGTCTAACATTTGAGCAGCTTCAATAATTAAATCAACACCTTTGTACTGAACCATTCTTCCAAAGTAAAGAAACTTTATTGTATGGTTATTAGGATTATCTAATATTTTTTTATCAAAAAAAATATTATCAACTCCCATTGGTATCACTTCATATTTATTTTCATATAATAAATTATCAAATGAAAATTTTATATTTTCTAACCCGGTTTTACTAACAACTGTAAATTTATTAGAGTTATTTATTGTAAATTTAATTATCAATTTTCCTAATAAGCCCAAGTTGTTTAATAGCTTTACATCTGAACCATGTGAAGTAAATACCACTTTTTTTTTCAAAAACTTTCCAATTATTGAACTAATAAAAGCTTGGGGAAAAACCCAGTGGCTATATATAATATCTGGCTTAAGCTTGATTGAGTGATAAATTAAGTTAAAAAACTGGGAAATTATCAATAGAAAAATTTTTATAATATTTAGCTTACTTTTTTTTAAAGAAGGGTATAAACCATAAGTAGATAAATTAGAAAACCTACCAGGTAAAAAGTAACTATAAGGCAAAAGTGTTATATTTTTTGCATATTTCTTATTATGTATTTTTTCTATTTTCCTAGGGTACAAAATGAAATAATGGTTTTCTTTATTAAAATTTTCAATTAAATTGTTTATAAAATTTGGTGAAAAATCTTCTGAGTTTTGTTTAAACGTTGATGTATTTACTAAGATATTCATTTACATTTAGTTTAGTCCAGTAGTTTTTAAGTAACTATTCCATAAGAAAGGAATAGGTTAGTAATGAGTTAAATTATAAGTTAATTATATTTTGTTTTTAATATTTATAAATCTACTAAGTATAAAAAAAGTAAGGTTTTTCGTATTTATATAGTTTTTAAATACTAAAGACAACCTATTAATGAAGGGAACCTTATTTTTTTTCAAATAAAGAGCGTCACCCCAGGGTATAGTTTGTTTCCACCATTTTGTTGAAACCCTTATGAATTCAAAGTTCTTTAAAAATTTATCGATGTCATTTATATGAGGACAGCCTTCATAAAGTTCTTTCCTATTAACTTCTATTAAAATTGCATCACAATTTTCTATGAATCTTTCTCCACCTTTTAAAACTTTTAGTTCAAACCCCTGTACATCAACACAAAGGATGTTTGCATTATTGATTTTATATGAATCCAATTTCATTATTGGTATGACTTCTTTTTCATCGAGTGTAAAGTTTATATATGAATGATATTTTAGATGATCTTTTGGCTTCAAGAATGAACTACTTTGTGAATCATTATTTAAATCTTTATACATTGTAAGATTATTTTCAACATCACCAAGGCCGGTATTGAAAATTTTGATTAAATTATTTTTTTGGAATTTTTTAACAAGTTTTTTATAAAATTTTTCTTGTGGTTCAAAAAGATAAATATGAGCATTTTTATTAATTTTTTGAAACTTTTCAACCTCAGTCCCTAGATGTGCACCAACTTGTACAAACCCATTAACTTTAATTTCAAATTTTTCAAAAAATTTCTCAATATCAATTAACAACTTAATCTCATTTTTAACCTATTCTACTTTTCAACATTCTATCATTAAATTAATTTGAATCGTTTTTTAAGAATCAAAAGTATAAGATTATATAGAATATGTCAAAAATATATTTCCTTACATACAGCTCAAATAAGGATTTTAATTTTTCTAAAAAACATTTACTGAATACAGCTAAAGAATCAAACTTTTTTGAGGAGACTTTTAGCTACTCTCTTAAAGACCTAAGCGCTGATTTTGTAACTAGATATAAAGATATTTTATATATGAAACGCGGAGGAGGTTATTGGATATGGAAACTAGATATAGTTAATCAGATACTTAATTCATTAAATAAAAATGATTTATTAGTTTACATGGATGCTGGATCAACACTCAACTATTTTGCTAAGGTAAAATTTAATGATTATTGTGAAACTCTTTTATCTTCTGATTATGGAGTTTTAAATTTTTCAAATAATTTCATTGAAAGAGAATGGACAACAAAACATCTATTTGACTATTTTGATGTTAGCCTGTCTTCAGAAATTGCTAAATCACCACAAATTGAAGCTACAAATATTATATTTAAAAAAAATGATCACTCTAAAAATTTTCTAAGGGAATTTGAAAGGTTACTTGAATTTGATCCGTACCTTGTAACTGATAAGTATAATAGCTTTCAAAATTCAGAATATTTTATAGAAAACAGACACGATCAAAGCGTTATGAGTTTACTCTCTAAAATACATGGATCTGTTCTATTTGATAATGAAACAAATTTTAAAAACAGAGAATCAGAACAATATAAGTATCCATTTCTGTCAACTAGACACAGTAGGCAAGATTTATTATTTAAATTTATTTATTATTTAAATAATAAAAAATCATCTAAACATCCAAGATTTTTTCTTCCTAATGATTTAAGTATTGAAAAAAAATTATTAAGAAAGTATTTTTACTTTAATTTTCCACATTTATAATTCGAACTAAAATCAACTAGAATAACCACTTATGAAGAAGTTATTTCTTAATAATTTAGGCTTAGTTATCTTTTTGCCATTGGTAATTAATTTTTTTATTAATTTATTTTCTTTAGATACAAAAGTGATTGATTTAAATGTCTATGATCTACTTTCTTCATTATTTTTATTTTTATTTTTATTTTCGATTGGTTATTCATTCAAGAATTATAACTATAGATTTACTATCACTTTTGGGATAATTACCTACTTAATTAGCTTCTTTGTTTTTGAAAGTATTATTTTATTTTTTAATACTGCGTCAAGTCTCCAAACTAACTTTATCGTAATTAATATTATTTGGCTTTTATTTTTTGGCATTCAATTAAAAAATAAACGATTAATTTTATTTATTCTAAGTTCTTATTTAGTTTTATTATCGTTTAATAATTATTTTTATGATTTTCTTTCGATTAATTTAAATATTTCGGGTGACGTAAAAGATGTTTTCCTAAGCAATGTAACAAATATATACGATCAGAGTTATTATTATTCAATTATAAACCCTACTATGTCCGGATACCCACAATTTATTAGCTATCTAGATGCACTTATTTTTAAAATAGCTATTAATGGGGAGAGATATGTATTTGTTAGCTCAACCACATTTGTCTATTACTGGCTCTTTGGATTAATGTTCTATGAACTCTCCTTAAAAAAGAAAAACAAGTTGTTACTGTTGTTCATATTCTCAATTTTGATTCTTAATAGTCAGTGGCTTCAGTTTTTATTTACAACCTCTTTAATGAGTGAAAGGGTAGTGATTTATATATTTTCAGGAATATTAATTTGTCTATTTCAACAGAAAGAAAAATATATTAAGGAAATAAATCTAATTTTTCTTTTACTTGGTTTCGTATATTTAACAAAACAATTTTTTTCATCAATTATTCTAATTTTATTTTTTGCATTCATTATTAAATATGGAAAAAGCTCACTCCTTCTTTTATTTGCATTCTTACTAAAAAACTTAACATATTTAAGTTACTTTAAAGGAGTACCAAGAGATCACCACATAAGGCAGATAGATTTTGCAGACACAGTCTTAGATCTCCTGTTATTAAGAGATTTAGAATTAAGTAACTTTTTAATAATTTTAAAGAACATATTTATTGATAAACCAGCAACTTATTTATTACTAATTACATTATTGGTAACAATTTTATATTTGCTAAATACAAAAAAGTTAAGTTTTGAAATGAATGTTTATATATTTTCTTCATTTCTAAATTTTCTATTAGTTATTTTTCTTTATATTTCGGTTTGGAAAAACATGGAATTAGAATCACCAGTTCGATATATTTATAATTTTATTCCCTTGTATATGATAATAATTTATAAATTTATAGAAATTGCTGAAGAAAACTTGTCAAAGTATATACAGGTCTGAAGTTGAACTATAAATTATTTTAAAGATTTTGTAAAAAGTTCAATTTGTGGGAAATGACTCATCATAGCAGACAAATTGTGAAGAAAAATAATAAACAAGGTTAACGAAATCCCTAGGTATATTTTTTTGTTGTTCTTTTTAATTTTTTCAAGAAATAATACAGCCATTAATCCTAGTAAATGAAATAGTTGAATTATATAGATTCCTTTATTTGTATCACCATCTCCAGATGGATAGCTAATTAAAAACCATAAAAATCCAAATAAAGAAAATAACGAAGCTAAGACTAGGTATGAATTAAAATAATCAATTTTTAATTTCTCCTTTATCTTTAATGATTTAAAGCTATTTTTAAATCCAAGTATTAGTAAAAAAGTTGGGAACAAAGACACAATATTTACTCTTGCTAGATAGTCACCAATCATCATCTGATTTCTTCCAATATCAAGCGCTAAGCTAGTAAAAGAAAAATATCCCCAGTAGTCACCCCACAAATCAGCATACAGCGTTGGTAAAAATTGATTTTTAAAGTAGGGTCTTATTGGTTTTGTGAATAACATATGTAACTCATCACCAATAGGTATATAAAAACTTAATGGTTGACTTTTTAAACTAAATGGTGCTGAGTCTTGGTTAAATGTTGTAAATGATCCGTATTCAATAAATAATCCAATATAAAACCATGATGATATTAAGAAACCAATAAAGAATGTAATCACAAGAAACTTTAAATAATTTAATTTGTATTCTTTTTTAATAATGAAATATATTAAGAAGTAAGCTGGAAATAATAGGAAGGCCCATTGTCTGCTTAGTGCCATTAAACCAATAGTTGTTCCAAAGAGAAAAATATCTCTCTTGTTGTATGAGAATGATTTATTTATCAAGACTAAAAATCGATACAATAAAAATCCATTTAAAAATATAATATATGTTTCTGCTCGAAGCATAGCAATTGCCTTATAGTTAACTGTTAAGAGGCCAATGATAAGTAAAACTGAAATATTAATTAGTTTTTTATTTTTAAAGCTAAGTTTTACTATTTTCATGTAAAGAAACAATAAACAAAGATAAATCAAACTTTGAAAAATAATATTCACAAAAGAGTAGATGTCTTGACAGGTCTCTAAAATATTTTCAAACGGAAAATACATTTTGCAAATTTCATTTACAAAAGCAGGCAATATATATGGAAGTGGTGGGCTAAAAAATTCTGAGGTGAAATTTGCTGATGGATATATTGTTTTTCCTGGAACATAAAGATTTAAAAAATTCTGGACATAAGCATGATGCTGGATTCCGTCATAGCCATTAATTGGATCATAATGAAATAAGTTATATATTAAAACATAAAGTATCAAAAAAATAGTGACTATGAAGGCCGAAGACTCTATTTTTTGAATGAGATTATATTTCATTTATTTATTAGTTGATTTCATTAGTTAAATATTAGCAAGAATTTAAGAAAGAAAGAATTATGGAATATTGTAATCAATTTCTTAAATGACTTAGAATTAAAAAATGTTCACACTAACAGTCATTATTCCTTTTTTTAATGAACAAGAGTTTTTAGAAAAGTCACTAAAAAGAGTTATTGAAACTAATGTTGCACAAAATATATTACTTGTTGATGATAATTCAAGTGATAATTCTTCAATTATTGCAAATAAATATGTCAAGATGTATGAACATTTAGAATATATAAAAATTCATGAAAACAAAGGAAAAGGGTTCGCCATTTCTAATGTTAAAGATATTATTACCACTACCCATGTTGCTATACATGACGCAGATTTAGAATATAATCCGAATGATTTAAAGAAAATGTTTAAATTAGTTTCGGAATATCCCAATTCATTGATACTAGGGTCAAGATTCATTGGTGATTTAAAAAGAGAAAATATTTATTTGAGAACATATTTTGCAAATAAGTTAATTTCTTACTTCTTTTCATTCATCCAATTTTATAGGGTAACTGATGTGGCAACATGTTATAAGCTTTTTCCAAATGAATTTTTTAAAAATTTAAAAATTAGAGAAAAAGGTTTTTCTATTGAAATAGAACTACTTGCTAAGTATCTAAAATATAATAAATCTATAGTTGAAGTTCCTATAAATTACGTTGGAAGAAGTTATGCAGAAGGTAAAAAGATAAAGCTTAGGGATGGTTTCTTCTATATTTTAAATACAATAAAATATAGATTTAGAAATTAATATTACTAATTTTTTATCATTAGAATCAATTTATACAGTTGTAAGAAGCATTTATAAGGCTTTGACCTCTTTCATTAATTAAATATTCTCCAC
>TARA_B100000686_G_scaffold78896_1_pt1 | contig 40154 bp, 35 predicted proteins | sample TARA_B100000686 | Tara Oceans TARA_B100000686 (sample SAMEA2622733) | marine metagenome | biome: marine biome (ENVO:00000447); feature: marine epipelagic mixed layer (ENVO:xxxxxxxxx); material: "saline water (ENVO:00002010), including plankton (ENVO:xxxxxxxx)" | depth 150 m | reverse complement strand
GCTAATGACCCAATATTTCCAAGCCCTAAAACGGAACTGCCATTTGAAACTACTGCTACAATATTTCCTTTTGCAGTATAGTCATAAACAGATTCGGGTTCTTTTTGTATTTCTAAACAGGGGATTGCAACCCCGGGAGAGTAGGCTAATGAAAGGTCTCTTTGCGTCGCTAAAGGCTTAGTCGGAGTGATTTCTAACTTTCCAGGCTTTCCTTTTTTATGGAAATTTAAGGCGTCTTTTGGGTGTAAAGATTTTGGCATTTTTGAACCTAACCTATTTAATTTATAATTAGAATAGCTTTAATATTTAGGCAGGTCTACTCCATATAATATAGAACTTTTTTAATTGTGATTCTTTAATTTTCAGTATTTTTTTTATGAGCAAAATTTTTTTGCTATGATATAGTAAGACTCTAGATGAGAGTATAAAAAGAGAGTTCAATATGTCGATCTATGATAATTCAGAACAACAACCTCTTCCACTTGTATCTAAAGAAACAGGTGAGTCTTTATTAAAGACAACACCTATGTTTCAACAATTTTTAGAATTAAAAACTCAAAATGAAGATTGTTTATTATTTTTTAGAATGGGTGATTTTTATGAATTATTTTTTGAAGATGCTGTAATTGCTTCTAAAGAACTCGATATTGCTTTAACTAGTCGTGGCAAATATGATGGAAAACCTGTTCCTATGTGCGGTGTTCCATTTCATGCTTATATGCCTTATTTAGAGAAGCTCACTAAAAAAAATTATAAAATAGCTATTTGTGAACAGGTTGAGACCCCTCAAGAAGCAAAAATGAGAGGCGGAACAAAAGCTCTTGTTAAGAGGGAAGTTTTAAGAATCGTTACTCCGGGAACTTTGACAGAAGAAATTTTATTAGATGCCAATAAAAATAATTTTTTGTTATGTATATATGCTTATAAAAATAATATTGGACTTTCTTGGTTAGATATTTCTACAGGTGAAATATATACTCAAATATGTATAGAAAGTAATCTGTTTTCCTCAATTTCTAGAATTAAACCTAATGAGATTTTAATTATTGAAGACTTCGAAGATAATAATCTCAAACATTCTATAGAAAAACATTTTGACTGTACAGTTACTCCAGCATTAATAAATAAAATTGATTATAAAAAAGCAGAAAAATTAGTTTGTATACACTATGGGGTCAAAACTTTAGATGCATTTGGCAAATTTGAAACAAATGAAGTGTTAGCATGCTGGTCTTTATTAGATTATGTATCCATGACTCAAAAAGGAAAGATGCCCCCTATTAGGTTTCCAATTTCTATAAAAGTTGGTTCATCTATGTTGATTGATAATTCAACACGTAAAAGCCTAGAAATTAATCAAAATTTATCAGGAGGTGTAAAAGGTAGTTTAATAGATTCTATAAATAAAACTTTGACGGCTGCAGGGGCTAGAAGATTAGATAAAGATATAGTGGCGCCTCTTACAAATATAAAAGAAATTAATAATAGGTTAGATATGATTGAATTTTTTATTGAATCTGATTATATCCGAAATGATGTAAGAAAAATTCTGAAGTCATCTGCAGATATTGATAGAGCTAAGGCAAGAATTTCCTTATCTAGAGGAGGTCCTAGAGATTTAAAATCTATTTATTTAGGAATAGAATCAGCACTTGGATTAGAAAATATTTTGTTAAATATGAAAGAAAAAAAGCTGCCGAGTAATCTTAATGAATTAACAAAATTATTAAGTAAATGTAATGGTATTTTTGAAATTTTAAAAAAATTACTTAGTGATAATCTCCCACTTTTAGTTAGGGACGGAGGGTTTGTTAAAAGTGGTTATTCTAAAGAGCTTGATCACATATTATCTTTAAGAGATAAAGGACGCACTCATATAGTAAATTTGGAAGCTTTAGAGAGAAAAAAAACAGGACTTAATAGTTTAAAAATAAAATATAATAATGCCACAGGGCATTTTTTTGAAGTTACCCAATTACAAAAAGATAAATTATTAAAAACTAAGAACTCTGAAAGATTTATTGCTAGACAATCTTTAAAAGGAGTTGCACGTTTTGTTACAGATGAACTTTCTAAATTGTCTGAATCTATTATAAATGCTGCAAATGAAGCAATAGAAGTAGAGATTAAAATATTTGAAGAAATAAAAAATATAATAATAGGTAATAATAAAGATTTGTCTGATTTGTCTTATGCTATTTCTAGATTAGATGTTGCTTCTTCATTAGCAGAAACTTCAGTTTTGCATAATTTTGTAAGACCAAAAATTTTAAATGATCAAACTTTGAATATTCAGGGAGGGCGGCATCCGTCTGTAGAATTGTCTATGCTTAAAAAGGGGGAAGGACAATTTTATAGTAATAATTGTAATTTAAATAATGAGGATAAGATATGGCTTATAACAGGCCCTAATATGGCGGGTAAGTCAACTTTTTTAAGGCAGAATGCAATTATCACTATATTAGGGCAATCTGGATCTTATGTTCCTGCTGATAAAGCAGAAATTGGTATTGTTGATTCCTTGTTTAGTAGGGTTGGCTCGTCAGATGATTTAGCCAGTGGACGCTCTACCTTTATGGTAGAAATGTTAGAAACGGCATCTATATTAAATCAAGCTGGAAATAAATCTTTGGTAATTATGGATGAAGTTGGAAGAGGAACATCTACATATGATGGTTTATCAATAGCTTGGGCTATTTTAGAACATTTGCATAATAAAACTAAAAGTAGAACTTTATTTGCTACCCATTATCATGAATTAACAAATTTATCTAAAAGTTTATCTAAAATGTCTTGTCATACTATGAAAGTAAAGGAGTGGGAGAATAAAATAATATTTTTATATACTGTAATTGCAGGTATAGCTAAAGGGTCTTATGGGATACATGTTGCTTCATTAGCAGGTGTTCCAGATGATGTTTTAATAAGGGCAAAGAATATATTAGAAAAATTTGAGAATAAAAATTTTGATAAAAATATTTTAAACAATAAAAAGACAGATAATAATGCAACAAAAGATATTATGAATTTAATATTTGAAATGAAGTCTCTTGATTTAGATTCATTAACTCCTAAAGAAGCGTTGGATAAATTATATTTTTTTATGAATAAAATAAAAAAAATAACAGATTAAATATTTAAGGAATTAATTTTTGACTAAAAATTATCATTTTAACAGAAAACAATTATTAGATAAGATTGATAAAGCTTTAAAAACCGATTCATCTAATAAAAATATAAAAGAATCTTTAGTTCCTGTTTTTAAGAACTACATTGAAAATCACTCTGATAGCATAAAAAAAATTTTTATGACCAATAAAGATGGTGTTAAAGTTAGTGAAATAAGATCTAAGTTATTTGATTCTGTAATTTTAACCGTGTTTGATATATTAGCTTTAGTTAAATTTCCAATTTCAAATCCTACCACTTCTGATTATTTATCTATAATAGCTACTGGAGGTTATGGAAGAAAAAATTTAGCTCCTGGATCTGATATAGATCTACTTATTTTGACACCTTATAAAATTACTCCAAGAATAGAAAATATAGCAGAAACTTTATTATATGTACTATGGGATCTAAAACTTAAAGTAGGCTACGCAGTAAGAAGTTTAGAAGAATCAATTTCTAAATCTAAATCAGATAATACTATCTGCACTTCATTACTAGATGCAAGGCTTGTTGCGGGGGACCAAAATTTATGGTTGAGTTTTCAAAAAGCTTATAAGAATGAGATTTTAAATAAAGAGAAATACAATTTTTTTTATGAAAAATTAAAAGAAAAAGATATAAGACATAAAAGAATGGGTGATTCTAGTTATTTAATTGAGCCTAATATTAAAGAAGGTAAAGGAGGAATAAGGGATTTAAATACTCTTAAATGGATAACGTTATTTATTTATCAAGTTGATGATATTAGTAAGTTAGTAAAAATGAATATTTTATCTAAAAGTGAGCTGTTATTATATCATAAGGCAGAAAAATTTCTAAATAATGTAAGAGCTATGATGCACTACTACAGCAATAGTAGTTCAGATAGGCTTACTTTAGATTTACAAATAATAATAGCAGAAAAATTAGGATATAAAAAACATATAGGTTCTTCATCTGTAGAACGGTTTATGAAACATTATTATCTATATGTTAAGGACGTTAGTTATTTAACCAAAAGTATAATAGAAAGAATAGAGAATGAAAATTTTAATAATAATAAATCAAAAATAAAAAAATTTTTAAAAAAGTTAAATAAAAATAAAAATGGTATATTTGAATTTTATGATAATAAAATTAATTTAGCAAAAAATATTTCCAATATCAAAGCTATAGATATTTTTAGAGCTTATAATTTTGCAGCTGAAAAACATTTAGATTTAAGCATGAATTTAACTAATTTAATTAAAATTAGTTTAAAAAAAATAGATAGTTTTCGAGACAATAAAAAAGCAAATATATTTTTTATAAACATTTTAATGAATAAAAAATGTTCTGAAGATGTTCTAAGAAATATGAATGAAACTGGGGTCTTGGGAAGGTTTATTCCTGATTTTGGTAAAGTAGTGGCCCAAGTTCAACATGATATGTATCATACTTATACTGTTGATGAACACACTATTAATGCCATAGGGATTTTAAGAAGAATAGATAATGGAGAATTAGAAAAAAAATTTCCGTTAGCTACTAAGGTCATAAAAAATATTATTTCTAAAAAAGTTTTATATGTTTCCTTATTTTTACATGATATTGCAAAAGGAAGAGGAGGGAATCATTCTATTTTGGGAGGACAGGTTGCTAAAAACTTATGTCCTAGATTTGGATTATCTAATGATGATACAGAAACAGTAGTTTGGTTAATAGAAAATCATTTATTGTTGTCTCAGATAGCATTTAAGAGAGATTTAGATGATCCTGAGACCATTATTGATTTTAAAAATAAAATTCAATCAGCAGAATTATTGAGATTATTATATGTTTTAACAGTAGCAGATATAAGTGCAGTAGGACCACAAATTTGGAATAATTGGAAAGCTAATTTATTAAAAATTGTATATGATGAAACTTTGATTGAAATAAATGGTGATGGGGATGAAAAATCAAGAGCAATAAGAGAAGGAAAGTCTCAAGCTAAATTAAGGCCTTTATTGCCAAGTTGGAATAATAAATTTTTTAAAGAATATGTGATGCGTTTTTATTCATATTATTGGACAAATATTAGTGCTGATACTCATTTGCGACATGCAAAATTAATATCTGCAGCGGATAGGAAAAGTTTAAAACTTAAAGTTTCTGCTGAACCTCTTGATAATCAAGGTGTGATAGAAGTTTTAATATACACTCAAGATCATTCAGGGTTATTTGCCAGAACTTGTGCTGGACTTGCGTTATCGGGTGCCACTGTACAGGATGCAAGAATAGTAACTTCAAAGGATGGAATGTCTATTAATACTTTCTTAATCAGATTAGCTAATGCAAATAATATGCTGGAAATTAAATCTAGAATAAAGGTATTAATCGATAATATAACCAAGACTATTTTTGAAGAAAGAGATACAAATTTGTTATTAAAAGAATTTAATAATCTTCAATTACCTTCTAGATTAGATACTATTAAAATAGAACCCAGAGTTTTAATAGATAATTTAACTTCGCAAACACATACTTTAGTAGAAATCAATGCAAAAGATAAAACTGGTTTGTTGTATTCTATAGCTAATGAATTATTTCTAATTGGGCTACAAATTTCTACTGCTAGGATTAGTACTTATGGGGTTAGGGTAGTAGATGTTTTTTATTTGAAAGATATGACTGGAAGTAAAATAATGGATGAGAATAAAATTCAAATTATTAAGAAGAAGTTAATGCAATGCTTAGTTTTATCGGAAATTGAAAATAAGTTAAGCAATGTTGGATTAGAAAAAGCATAATGATATTAAAAAAACTATCTAATATTTATAAATCTAGTGCTGTAGTAGGTATTTGGACATTAATAAGTAGAGTTTTGGGATTTATAAGAGATATTTTATTTGCTTCGATATTAGGATCTGGACCTATAGCAGAGGCTTGGATAATTGCATTTAGAATACCAAATCTTTTTAGGAGATTTTTTGCCGAAGGAGCTTTTTCTGCTGCTTTTATTCCTCTATTATCAAAAACAAATGAAAAATTTGGTAAATCTGCCGGTTTAGATTTTACCTCTAGGGTTGCATCTATATTACTGTTTACTGTAGTACCATTGATAATATTATCAGAATTATTGATGCCACAAATTATACTTTTAATAGCACCAGGTTTTTCTGAAAATACTGAAAGACTTGAATTGGCTATACCCTATGCACAAATAATTTTTCCTTATTTAATCTTTATTGTTTTTACAGCATTATTTGCTGCATGTTTAAATACTAATGGAAATTTTTGGTCAGGTGCTGCTGCTCCTACTATATTAAACATATTTTTAATATTTGGGCTTGTAATTTCTAGAAGCTTTAATCTAGAAACCGGAATAATAATTTCATGGTCTGTTTTAATTGCAGGTATTTTTCAAATGTTATTAGTAGCGTTAGCAAACTATAAGCAAGGACTTTCTTTTAGTTTAGCTTTACCTAAAATAGATAAACATATCATTCTTTTTTTTAAAAGGTTTTTTCCTGCTGCCCTTGGTGCTGGGGTAACACAAATAAATTTATTAGTAGCATCAATATTTGCTAGTCAAATTCCTGGAGCCATATCATGGTTATATTATTCTGATAGAATAGCGCAGCTACCTTTAGGTATTATTGCGATTGCAGTAGGAACAGTTTTGCTCCCTGATTTATCTAAAAACATAAGTTTAAATAAGCAAAAAGAACAAAATTTATCACAAGAGAGAGCTATTCTATTAACTTTAATTTTTTCATTTCCAGCAGCCGTAGCTTTGATTTATTTGTCTGAATTAATCATAATGACTTTATTTGGTTACGGAGTATTTTCAAAGAGTGATATAATTAAAACTTCAAGTGCATTAGAGATTTATGCGTACGCTATTCCTGCTTTTATGTTGATAAAAGTTCTTTCCCCTAATTATTTTGCTAGGCAAGACACAAAGACACCGCTTAAAATAGGCGCAATATGTGCCTTTTCAAATATTTTTTTATGTTGGTATTTAATGGATAAAATAGGTTATTTAGGTATAGCTATATCCTTAAGTATTTCGGGATACATAAATGCATTTTTATTATTTTTTATTCTTGTTAAGCGCAAATTTTATTCTTTAACTAGAAACTTTTATTTAACTTTAATGAAAATTACTATTTCATCTATAAGTATGTTAATAATATTATTTTTAATGAAATATTTTTTACTAAATTTTGCCTTTGAATCTAAAGTAATTTTAAATATTTTTTGTTTAACTATATTAGTAATTATAGGAGTTTTTTCTTACTTTTTTGTATGTAATTTAATGGGAGTTTTTAAATCATTTAAAAAAAATAGTTATAACTAGAATATTTATTAATAAAGAGTATATATTGTAAGCAAAAATTTATAGAGGTTTAAAGTTTAAAATGGGACGTGTTTTTTCTGGAGTTCAGCCAACTGGTAATTTGCATTTAGGAAATTACTTAGGAGCGATTAAGAATTTTGTCTCATTACAAGGTTCTCATGAGTGCATTTACTGTGTGGTAGATATGCATGCTATAACAGTAAAACAAGATCCAAAAATTTTAAAAGAAAATATTTTAGAAGTTGCTGCTGCTTTTATAGCCTCAGGAATTGATCCCAAGAAATCAATTATATTTGTTCAATCTCAAGTTACAGCTCATGCGGAATTATCTTGGATATTTAGTTGTGTTGCGCGCTTAGGATGGTTAAATAGAATGACTCAGTTTAAAGAGAAGGCTGGTAAAAATAGAGAAAATGCTTCTGCTGGTTTATATGTTTACCCAGTTCTTATGGCTGCTGATATTTTGACCTATCATGCGACTCATGTTCCAGTTGGTGAAGATCAAAAACAACATTTAGAATTGGCTAGAGATATAGCTCAAAAATTTAATAACGATTTTGATATAGAATATTTCCCAATAACAGAACCACTAATTTTAGGGGCATCTACTAGAGTAATGAGCTTGAGAGATGGAACAAAAAAAATGTCTAAATCTGATTTATCTGAGTATTCGCGTATTAATTTGACAGATAGTGCAGATGAAATAGCTAATAAAATTAAAAAAGCAAAAACAGATCCTATGCCTCTTCCAGACTTGTCTTGTTTAGATGAAGAGGGAAATTTTAAAAATGAGATTATAGCAAAAAGACCAGAAGTTATAAATTTAATAAATATTTATTCATCTTTATCAAAAGATTCTATATCGCAGGTGGTAAAAAAATATTCTGGGAATCAATTTTCTATATTTAAGAATGATTTAAGTGATTTATCAGTTGAGGTTTTGAGTCCTATAACAATTGAAATGAGAAAATTGTTAAGTGATAAGAAATATTTGGAGTCAATATTAAAAGAAGGTGGAGCCAAAGCTAATAGTATTGCAGAACCAATAATACAGAAAGCTAAAAATATAGTTGGATTCTTTTAATTTATGGATTTTTATCTGCCTATTGCTGAGTTATCAGTAAATATATTTATTTTAATAAATTTAGGTTTAGTAGTAGGTTTTTTGTCTGGAATGTTTGGTGTTGGTGGCGGTTTTTTAATGACTCCCCTCTTAATACTAATGGGAATTCCTCCTGCTGTAGCAGTTGCATCTGAGGCCAATCATATATTAGCAGCCTCTGTTTCTGGATTTTTAGCCCATATGAGAAGAAAAAATATAGATTTTTTAATGGGCATTATTTTATTGATTGGAGGAATAGTAGGGAGTTTTCTAGGAGTATTTGTATTAAAATATTTGTTAGAGATAGGATATGAAAAAATTTTTATATCTATATCTTATGTGATTATTTTAATAATCGTAGGAGCGGCAATGCTAAAGGAAAGCCTTATTTCTTTGCGACATATTTCTGATGGTAAAATTAAAAAATTACATGAGCATGCTTGGTTTCATGGGCTGCCTTTAAAAGTAAAGTTTAGAAAATCACACCTATATACTAGTGTGTTGCCGCCAATAATTATTGGTTTTTTTGTAGGAGTTTTGTCCTCGGTTATGGGGGTGGGAGGAGGTTTTATACTTATTCCTGCCATGATATATATTTTAGGAATGCCTACACAAATTGTAGTGGGAACTTCTTTATTACAAATAGTATTTGTAACATTAATTGCTACAATTATGCATTCTTATGTAAATCAAACAGTGGATGTAATGTTATCTTCTTTATTGCTTTTAGGTGCAGTTGTAGGTGCTCAGATAGGGACACGAGTTATGGTTCGTCTTAAAGGAGAACAAATAAGATTCCTTTTTGCAATAATTATAATTATTGTTGCTTCTGTTTTATTATTGGAATTATTAGTGGAACCTGAAAATATATATTTGTTGGAATTTTATAAATGAGAAAAAGTAAAATAGTTATTTTAGTATTTATATTTTTATATTTTATTAACAATTTGTTTGCTAGAGATTTTATATTAGGAGATATATCTGATAGAAATATAAGTATTACGGCTTCTTTTACAGGGGCTAATATTATAATATATGGTTCTATTGATCCTAAAATATATAATTATAATAATATATACATTACTGTAGTGGGTCCAAAAACTAATTTAAAATTGAGAAAAAAATCTAAAATTCTTGGGTTATGGGTTTTAGAAAAAAAGTATATTAATATTGATAATTTACCTTCTTATTATGCTATTGCTTCTAATGCAAATAGTAATAATTTTAGTGGCTCTACATTTAAAATAAATGAAATTGGTTGGGAAAACGTTAATTTAGATTTTCCTCAATATAATTCAGTTAAAGAAAAACAATTTTATTTTAATATTTTAAAAGATTTATACTTAGATAAAAAATTATACGTTTCTAAATTAAGCAAAATAAATGTTATTCGTGATACGTTATTTAGATCAGAATTTGAATTGCCAGCGACTGCATTAGTAGGAAGTTATGAGGTTAATATGTTTTTGATTAGTAAAGAAGGAAAAGAACTCATAGCTATTTGGTCAGATAATATTAATGTTACGAAGCAAGGAATATCTGCAAAATTATTTGATTTTTCAAAAAATTATTCATTTTTATATGGAATTTTTGCAGCAATTGGAGCAATATTAGTTGGTTTTTTTGCTAGCGAAATTTTTAGAAGGTTATAAATAATTTTATGGATCATATTCCTGGGAAAGTAAAATTTTTAGTATGTGTAGATTCTACAAAAGAATGTAGTGTGGCATTGAAGTTTGCTTGTATGAGAGCAAAAAATTCAGGGGGGACAGTTTTATTATTATATGTAATTGAACCTAATGATTTCCAACATTTTGCAGGGGTAGAGAAAATAATGGAAAAAGAAGCAGAAGAAGAAGCTAAAACAGTTTTAGATAAGTTAAAACAAAATACTTTAAAAAACTTTAATTTAAAAGTTAAATCTATTATAAGTTACGGTAAAAAATATAATAAAATTGTTGATTTGATAAATAGTGATAAAACTATTAGTATATTAGTTTTAGGAGCGGCTCCGGAAGGAATGGGATCTAATGATTTAATAAATAAGTTTTCAACAGGATTAACTGGTAGCATACATATACCATTAACTATAGTGCCTGGGAACTTAAGCAATAAAGAATTGGAAAAAATAACTTAAATTAATAACAAGGAAATAATTATGTTTATTCAAACAGAGCTAACACCAAACCCAAAAACTGTAAAATTTATTCCAGGAGAAAAAGTTTCACCTGAAAAAAGCTTGTCCATAGGGAAAGAAGATGATTTAGATGTTTCTCCTTTAGCTAAGAGGTTGTTTTTAATAGATGGGATTTCTAATGTATTTTTAGGGGACGATTTTATATCTATAACAAAAGATGATAGTATAGAATGGCAAGTGATAAAACCATTAATTTTAAGTCAAATTATGCAACATTACATGTCTGATGAAAGTGTAGTCGAGGAGGTAGTAACTAAAGACACAAAAGAAATCAATGCTCAAGATAAGGAAATAGCAGATCAAATAGAAGAACTTTTAGAAACAAGAGTAAGACCATCTGTGGCGGGACACGGAGGAAATATTATTTTTCATAGTTACGCAGATGGAGTTGTTGAATTAGAGATGCAAGGAGCATGTTCTGGATGTCCTTCATCTATGGCAACACTTAAGATGGGTGTAGAAAATATGCTTAAACATTACATCCCAGAAGTGATGGAAGTAAAAGAAGTAGTTTAAGTATTTACTACATTAATTCTATTTTTTCATCTTTATCATTAATTAATGGCCATTTTTTACTGTTAAATAATTGGTAATGCCACCATTCATTTTTATAAAAATCCCAGCCAGCCGAGCTCATTATACCTAGTAAAATAATTCTATTTTTTTGAGCTATATTAGTAATTGTAGTATTACCATGGAATGATTTATTTTTTAAATAATCAAATTTTGTACCCATATTGATAGTTTTATTATTTTTCATTAACGTTAAATCAATGGCGATTCCTCTAGAATGAGGCGAGCCAATTTCTGGAGGAGTAATAAAATTTTTATCTGGCCAAAAATCCCATAAAAACTTTTGTGCTTTTATAGGCCTATAAGCATCATAAATTTTTATTTTATAACCTAATTTTTTAGCAATATTTATAGCGGCTATAAGATAAGGCTCTGCATCTTTATGAATATAACATTTGCTTTTATTGTAAATTATTTTACCTGTAAAATTATTTTTTGTTGCGTAAGCTAATTCTATACTTACATTATATTTTTTTTCGGTAATTTCTATAAGATTCATTATAATCCTTTGTTATAGTGCTAAGTATTATCTATGCTATAATATATATTTGTATATTTATATAATAAATTATAGGGAATATAAATTTGAGTTTTTTAGCAATAGATCTTTCATTAGATAATTTTGTAGTTATTATAGGAAATGCTAAAGAAATTAGTTTCTCTAAAACTATAGAGTTAAATCATAATAGGAATAGAATTTTATTTGATACCTTATGTTATTTACAAGCTAAAAAAATTTTAAATTTTAAAAAATTACAAACAGTTTATTCTACTATTGGTCCTGGAAATTTTAATGGCATTAGAATGTCAATATCTACTATTAAGGCCTTTTCGTTAGCACATAATGACATAAATATTGCGGGAGTGTCGAGTTTAGATGCACTCTCGAGAAGTACTCCTAATTTAAAAAAAAATATTTGTACGGCAATAAAATCTTCACCTGGGTATTTATATGTTCAATGGTTTGATAAATTTTATAGACCAATCACTAAAATAGAAGTTTTAAATATTGAAAAAAAAATAAAATTACCTATTTACTATGAAAATTTTATTGTTGTGGGTGATGGAAGTGAAATATTAGCAGAAAAATTAAAATATAAATTTGTTATGTATAAAAGGAATTTAATTACAGCAGATGGTTTATATGGATCAATCAAAAATATTCTTAAAAATAGAACTTATCTGAAAGCATCTCCTTTATATTTAAAAAATACTAATATAATAAAACCGTCTTTATGGAAAACTTCTCCTGTTGCTAAATAAATGAAAATAGCATTGCTTTCTAAGTATAATATTCTGTTAATAGAAGAAGTTCATAATATATATAATTCAGCTTTTTCTGATAATGTATTCCGTATTTGGGATATAAAAGATTTTATAGATATATATAATATGGGTAGTAAATTTTATTTATTATATGAAAAAAATAATTTAATAGCATATTCTGTATTTTTAATAGGAAAAAATGTGGGAGAAATAATATCTATAGGAGTTAAAGAAACATTTCAAAGTATGGGCTATGGGAGACATTTAATTAGAAATTTTATTAAAACAAATGAAAATATTACCAAATTAAATTTAGAAGTTGCAAAATCAAATTATAAGGCCATATCATTTTATCATTCACTAGGTTTTCATCATGTAGACACTAGGAAAAATTATTATTTAGTTAGAAGAGGTTTAGATAAGGGAAAGAAAATTCATGCTCTAATTTTAGAGATGAATATAAAATAATTATTTTTTAATAGTAATATAAAATTTTTTTTCGTCTATATTTTTAATTTTTAATACAGAATGCCCTATTTCTTCTATTGACTTAGGAACATTGGTTTTTGCTTCTTCACTATCATAGATGAATTTTAATATTTCATTTTTTTTAATTTTTTCAATTGCTAATTTAGTTTTTACAAAAGTCATAGGGCAAACTTCGCCTACGAGATTAATAATATCTATGGTTTTTTTATTCATATTAATAGCAATAATAATTTTTTATACTTTATTTCTTAAAAATGTTAATAATAAGTAATATAATTATATTATTATTATGTAAAATTAATTTTAAATATTTGAGGTATAAATGGCAAAATCTGCAGTAGAAGTAATGTGTGGCTCAAAAGGTATAAAATTAACAAATCAAAGAAGAGTGATAGCTAAAGTTTTATCTAAAGCGGAAGATCATCCTGATGCTAATTTAGTTTTTAAGAGGTCAACTAAAATAGACCCTAATATTAGTATGGCTACAGTATATAGAACTATGAAATTGTTTGAAGATGCAAATATAGTTGTAGTAAGAGACTTTGGAGATGGGAGATCTCGTTATGAAATTTTTAGCAACGAACATCATGATCATTTAATTGATATTGAAAGTGGAGAGGTAATTGAATTTGTTAATGATGAAATCGAATCTTTGCAAGATAGAGTAGCAAAAAAATTAGGATTCGAATTAACTGGCCATAGATTAGAATTATATGGTAAGAAGTTAAAAAAAAAATAATATATAAATTTTAGGAAATATTATGGCAGTAGCAGAAGATTTTTATAAAACTGTTGAAGGGGTTCATTCTGGAAACCTTGAGGTTAGACTAGCAGAAAGTTTGGAAGAAATAGATGCTGCTCAATCTTTAAGATATAAAGTATTTTATGAGGAAATGGCTGCAAAACCTAATCCAGAAATGCTTAAAAAAAAAAGAGACTTTGATCGTTTTGATCGATATTGGGATCATCTATTAGTTTTAGATAATTCTAAGAGAAGAATGAGTGACAAAGTTGTAGGGACATATCGTTTAAATAGGCGTTCAAATGCTGAAAAAAATGAGGGTTTTTATTCAACGGAAGAGTTTAATATTAATCCTTTATTAAATAATAATGATGAAATTCTTGAATTAGGGAGGTCGTGTGTAGATATTAATTATAGAAATGGACAAACAATGCAATTACTTTGGCGAGGAATAGCTAATTATGTTTTTTTTTATGATATTAAAATTATGTTTGGATGTGCAAGTTTTCCTGAAACTAATCAAAAATTTTTAAAAGTTCCACTTTCTTATTTATATCATTATTATTTAGCCCCAAAAGAAATTAGACCAATAGCACTATCTAATAGATATCTTGATATGAATTATATAAAAAAAGAAAATATAGATGTTAAGGAAGCTAAAAAATTAATACCTCCATTAATAAAGGGGTACTTAAGATTAGGAGCGTATATCGGAGATGGAGCTGTATTAGATGAACAGTTTTCTACGACTGATATTTTTATAATTTTAAAAACTGAACAGGTTACACGTCGATATAAACAGCATTACGAATTAAAGAGTACGGAATTAAATACATTTTGAATCTATCTTTAAATAATTAAATGGTAAATTTTATTTCATACATTTTTGTTAGTTTAAGAACATTTTTAAGAATAGTGTTATGTATATTTTGGTTTTTCATTATGTTTATTCTTTTTATATTTACTAAGATTTTTAGAATACCTTTAAGCAAAAGTGTTCCGCGCTACTTCCATAAAGGTTTTTTAAAATTGTTAAATATTAATATTCAATTAATTGGAGAAATTAAAACTCATAAACCAGGATTAATAATTTCTAATCATGCTTCTTGGTTAGATATTTCAATATTGTCTTCATTGGCTAATATAAGTTTTATATCAAAATTTGAAGTCTCTTCTTGGCCTTTATTTGGTTTTTTAGCTAGGCTGCAAGATACACTTTTTATAGAAAGAAAAGTTATAAAAACTGGATTCCAAAATAAACAAATAAAAAATATATTGGATAATGGAAAAAGATTAGTGCTATTTCCGGAAGGAACTTCATCGGATGGAAATCGTGTTTTGAATTTTAAATCATCCCTTCTTTCTATAGTAGATTCTTCGGAAAATTTTGATAGTTATTTAATTCAATCAATAACTATATGTTATAAAAAAATTAATGGTTTACCTATTTCTAGAAGTGAAAGACCTTTTATTGCGTGGTGGGGAGAAATGGGTTTAATGGGGCATCTCTTTAATATTATTAAATTAGGGAGAGTTGATATAATTGTAATTGCACATGAGCCTATAAAAAATATAAATAATAGAAAAATTGTCTCTAAACTTGCCTGGAAACAAGTCGCATATGGAATGAGCTTATCCTTGTCTGGTTTTCCTAGAGCTCTTAAAATTGATGAACCAATTTTTAAATTATTATAATTAGGAAGATTGTAAAAGTGAAAAAAATTTATATAAAAACATATGGTTGCCAAATGAATGTTTATGATTCAGAAAGAATGTTTGAACTTATGGCACCTCATGGTTATAAACAGGCTAATAATTATAGAGATGCAGATGTAATTATTTTAAATACATGTCATATTAGAGAAAAAGCAGCAGAAAAAATATATTCTGAATTGGGAAGAATAGGGCCAATTAAAAAAAAATTATCTGAAAATGGAAAAAAAACAAATATAGTTGTAGCAGGTTGTGTAGCACAAGCAGAAGGAAAAGAAATTATTAGGAGACAACCAATTGTTGATATAGTGGTAGGGCCTCAAACCTATCATAAACTTCCAGAATTTATAGCTAAGATTTCAAAAAGTGCGACCAGTATTGTGGACACTAATTTTCCTGTAGAAAATAAGTTTGATGAATTAGAAAATAATAGGGAATTAGTTAATATAACTTCTTTTTTAAGTATACAAGAAGGATGCGATAAATTTTGTAGTTTTTGTGTTGTTCCTTATACTAGAGGTTTAGAATATTCAAGGCCAGTTGATAAAATTATAGAGGAAGCGAAAATTTTATTAAATAAGGGGGCAAAGGAAATTTGTTTATTAGGTCAGAATGTTAATGCATATAATGGTCTATATAAAAATATGAATTGGAATTTGGCTGGACTTATTAAAGAAATTGCTAATCTAGAAGGTTTAAAAAGAATTCGTTATATGACCTCTCATCCTATTGATATGAATGATGATTTAATTAAAGCTCATGGAGAAATTCCAATTTTAATGCCTTATTTACATCTTCCTATTCAATCAGGAGATGATGAAATTTTAAAAAAAATGAATAGGGGTTATAATGTTAAGCTATATTTAGATATTATTGAAAAATTAAGAAACGTTAGAAATGATATAGCTTTTTCTTCAGATTTTATTATAGGTTTTCCAGGAGAGACAGAAAAAGCTTTTAAAAATACTCTAAAACTAGTTGAAGATGTTAAGTTTGCTCAGGCGTATTCTTTTAAATATTCTAGGAGACCTGGGACGCCCGGGTCTATAATGAAACTTCAGGTTAATGAAGAAATAAAGTCAGAAAGATTAAATATTTTGCAGGAAATATTAAATAAACAACAAAAAGATTTTAATATTTCTTTTATTGGTAAAAAATTGCAGGTTTTATTTGAAAAGAAAGGAAGAAAAAAGAATCAATTAGTTGGAAAGAGTCCATATTTGCAATCAGTTTTTTCAGAAAATACAAATAATAAAATTGGAGATTTTGCAAATTTACAAATTATTTCAGCAGGGAAAAATAGTATTCAAGGAGAATTAGTTAATAATAAAAGAGAGGCATTTAATTGAAAACAAGAAAGGTTACCAATAATACTAATTTAATAATTTCTTTTAATAATGAAAAATTAATACCTTATTTATATGGTGATTTAGATAGAAATTTACATAGAATAGAATCTAACCTAAATGTATGTTTAAATGGCAGAGGAAAAAACATTGAGATTTCTGGAAAAGAGGTAAAATTAGCACATGCAGTACTTAGTGATTTATATAATCAAATTAAAAATGGTTTTGAGATAGGTTATGAAGAAGTGGATGCTTCAATAAGAATGAATAGTGAAAAAAATAATTCTGTACTCGAGGTAAGTGATAAAATACCTTTAATAATTACTACTAAAAAAACAGTTAAAGCCAGGACTCATCGTCAGAATGATTATATCAATACATTAAATAATTCAGAACTAACTTTTGGAATTGGACCAGCAGGTACGGGGAAGACTTATATTCCTGTTGCGCATGCTGTTTCAAAATTAGAAAAAGAAGAAATTGATAAAATTATTATTTCTAGACCAGCTGTAGAAGCAGGAGAGAAGCTAGGTTTTTTGCCAGGGGACCTTAAAGATAAAGTTGACCCATACTTAAGGCCAATATATGATTCATTGGAGGATGTATTATCATTTAAAAAGTTAGAAAAATATATGCAATTAGGTATAATAGAGATTGCACCATTAGCTTTTATGCGAGGGAGAACTTTATCTAATGCATATATTATTTTAGATGAGGCTCAAAATACTACTATAATGCAAATGAAAATGTTTTTAACTAGATTAGGTTTTAATTCAAGAATGGTAATTACTGGGGATATAACCCAAATTGACCTTCAAAATAATGTTAAGTCTGGTTTATCTGACGCACTTAAAGTTACAAAGATTATCAAAAAAGGAGTAGGCCAAGTGTTTTTTGATGATAAAGATGTTGTTAGACATCCTTTAGTGCAAGAAATAGTAAAAGCTTATGAAAGGAAATAAGTTCTATTTGGATTTAGAAAATAAAATAAATTTTGATGTGGTATGTAAAAACTGGCTAAAATTTATGAGCTACGGTATTTCCTATGATGCAGTATGTGCAACTTTGAAAGAATGTAAACTTTTTAATACTGAATTGACAGTCCGTTTTACTAATAATAAGGAAATTAAAAAATTAAATAAATTATGGAGAAAAAAAAATATTCCTACAAATGTGTTATCTTTTCCTAATAAAAATAATGTTAATATATTAAAAACTTTTAATTATATAGGAGATATAGTTGTAAGTTATGATAAAATAATAGAAGAGAGTATTAAGTATAATATTTCATTTGGCAATCATGTGATACATTTAATAATACATGGTATTTTACATTTGGCTGGATATGATCATGAAAATGTAAAAGGTGAAAAAAAAATGATTAGTATTGAAGAAAAAATTATGAAGGAAATAGGTATAAGTGCTTGTGGTTTCGAATTAAATATGAAGTATGGTGAAAGGAGTTAAATGGCAGTTAATAAGTTTGGTGGCATTAATAGGTTCTTTATAAGAAAAAATGATGAAAAATCAGACTTAGAAAGCACTAGAGGTCAGGTTAGATCCTTAGTAAAGAAAGCTGGTCTGTCTTATACAGATAGAATAATGCTTGATAATGTTATCAATTTTTCCTCAACGGAAGTATCAGAAGCAATGGTTCCTAGAGCAAATATTGTATCTGTTTCTATTGAATCTTCATTAAAGGATTGCATAGAGGTATTTAAGAAAGCAGCGCATTCCAGATTGCCTGTTTATAAAAATACATTGGATGAAATTATTGGGATGGTCCATGTTAAAGATATATTAGCTTATTGGGAACATGAAGATAGTTTTGAACTAAATAAAATAATCAGAAAAGTTATAATTTCCACACCTTCAACTTCAATTTCAGAGTTATTTCAAGAAATGCGGTCAACAAAGATACATTTGTCAATAGTTGTAGACGAACATGGAGGTACTGATGGTTTAATTACTATTGAAGATTTGGTAGAAGAAATTACAGGTGAAATAGAAGATGAGCATGATATAAGTTATAATTTAATTTTAGACGGAAATTCTGATGGTTCGGTAATAGTTGATGCAAGAATTGCAGTTTTGGAATTAGAAAAACATTATAATTGTAAATTATTAACCTCATCTATGGAAGTAGACACATTAGGAGGCTTATTATTTAATTTAGAAAATAGTGTTCCTGAAAAAGGAAAGATTATTAAGCATGATTCTGGTTTAATTTTTGAAATTATTGAAGCTGATTTAAGAAGAATTAAAAAAATTAAGATTATAGGTTCACCCAATATTAAAATTTAAAGAAATAATTAAAAATAATTTTTTTTATCAAATTCTATTATTATTTTTATTTGGTAGTATTAGCAGTTTATCTTTTAGAGCTGATATTATTTTTATTTTTTTAATTATTATTTCTTTAAATATATTATTTTATTTAATTACTTTAAAAACATGCACTGTATTTAAAGCATTTTGTTTAGCTTTTGCTTATAGTTTTGGGCAACTATTTTTTGGGTTATATTGGATAGCGATTGCATTTGAGACAGGTAAAAGCGGGGGTTTTTTTATAGGTATTGTAGCAGTATTTTTCTTATGTATATTATTATCATTATTTATGGCTGTTTTTGTTCTTGTAGCCAAATTTCTTCAAAATTTTTGGAAATTAAACTTGGTAGGTTATGCTGTAGTTTTTTCAGTATGTGTAGCTTTTTCTGAATATTTAAGAGGTAATTTTTTAGGCGGTTTTCCTTGGAATATAATTGGTTATGTATGGTCTGATTCATATATTTTGCTTCAGCCTGTAGGTTTAATAGGTATATATGGCTTAGGTTTATTTAGTATTTTAGCAATTTTATCTATTTATTTATTTAAAATAAAAATATCTTTTGGTCTTTATTCATTAATGCCTTTGATTATTTTAATAAGTTTATCATATTTTATATTTAATATTAAAAATGATGAAGAATATACAAATATTAAAGTAAGGTTAGTGCAACCAAATATAATTCAAGAGGAAAAATGGGACGATAATTTAAAAGATAGTCATTTTAAAAAATTAGTTAAAATGTCTTCTTTGGATTATGATTATTTTAAACCCAAATATATAATTTGGCCAGAATCTGCTTTTCAATTTGATAAAGAAATATTAAAATATAAAAATTTTAGTTTGTTTAATTGGCTTGATGACGATCAGTTATTAATTACAGGGGCTACAAGAAAAGAGTATAAGAATACTAATTTAGATAAAGTATTTAATAGTGTATATTTTATAAACAAGAGCGGTGAAATTGTTAATTATTATGATAAGGTTAAGTTAGTTCCTTTTGGAGAATTTATTCCTTTAAGAGGTCTTTATGGATTAGAAAAATTAACGAAAGGTACGATGGATTTCAGTTCTGGTGTAAATTCTAATATAATTAATTTAAATAAAGATTTTATTAAAATAGGGGTATTGATATGTTATGAAATCATATTTCCTGGCGATGTTATTAATGGACCTAGACCAGATTTTTTAATAAATTTAACAAATGATGCGTGGTATAGAAATTCTATAGGACCAGTTCAACATTTATCTGCAGCTAGAGTTAGAGCGATCGAAGAAGGGATTACAGTTTTGAGAATAGCAAATACAGGTATATCAGCTGTTATAGCGCCTTCTGGTAAATATATAAAAAAATTGTCATTAGAGAATGAAGGTGTAATAGATATGATAGTACCTAAGAAAATAGATCCAACTTTATTTTCTAAATATGGTAATTTTATATATATAATTTTGAGTCTGTGTATGTTATTTCTTTCTAGAATTTTATTTAGAGATTTAAGTTACAATATAAGGGAAAAATAAATTATGAAGAATAGTTATTTTTTTACATCTGAATCAGTTTCGGAAGGTCATCCTGATAAAATTTGTGATCAGATTTCTGATTCTATAGTTGATGCTTATTTAAGTAAAAGTGATAGTAAAGATGATGTAAGAGTGGCATGTGAAACAATGGTGACAACTAATAAAGTCATTATTGCCGGAGAAGTTAGAGGACCTGAAATTTCTATTGAAGAACAAGAAAATATAGTTAGAAAAGTAGTTAAAGAAATAGGTTATGAACAAGAAAACTTTCATTGGGAAAAATTTGAATTTAATAGTTTTTTACATGAGCAATCTGCTGATATTGCTCAAGGTGTGGATTCTAATGATTTAAGAACAGAAGGTGCAGGCGATCAGGGAATAATGTTTGGTTATGCTTGTACTGAAACAAAAGAATTTATGCCTGCTGCAATTCAATATAGTCATCAAATCCTAAAATCTTTATCAGAACATAGAAAAATGGGGAAAGTTCCAGGTGTGTTACCTGATTCCAAATCACAAATAACTTTAATATATGAAGATAATAAACCTATTGGTTGTGATAATATAGTTGTTTCTTCTCAACATGAAGCAGAAGTAAGTAGAAGGCAACTTTTTGATTATTTGTATCCTATAATTGAAAATTGTTTGCCTAAAGATTGGGTTCCTGCGGAAGAAAAAATTTTTATTAATCCAACAGGAAAATTTGAAATAGGGGGACCGGATGGGGATGCGGGTGTTACTGGTAGAAAAATTATAGTAGATACTTATGGAGGCTCTTGTCAGCATGGAGGGGGAGCTTTTTCTGGGAAAGATCCATCGAAAGTGGATAGGTCTGCTGCATATGCTGCAAGATATGTTGCAAAAAATATTGTATATGCGGGCCTAGCCGAAAGATGTACTATTCAATTGTCATATGCAATAGGAATGGTTGATCCTTTATCTATTTATGTTAATTCACATGGAACAGGAAAAATATCTGATTATGAAATTATGAATTTAATAAAAAATAATTTTGATTTATCACCTAGGGGTATTAGAGAAATGTTAAATTTATCTTATGTAAATTATCTTCCTACTGCTTCTTATGGGCATTTTGGGAGAGAATCTGAAGATAATAAGTCTTTTACTTGGGAAAAAATAGATAAAGCAAAAATTATTTTAGGGGATATTAATTAAAATAATGCAAGATTTATATGGAAGACGTATAGGAAGAAAATTAGGTAAAAAAAAAAGTATTTAATTGACAATATTTTACCTAAAATAGATTTTAAGTTTGAAAATAAAATTATAAAAATAAAAGATATTTTTCCCATAAATATTAAAAAATTCTGGTTAGAAATAGGATTTGGTTCAGGTGAAAATATAAAATGGCAATTGCAAAATAATGATGATATAGGTTTTATAGGTTGTGAACCATATATTAATGGTGTAGCTAATTTAATTGATACTCTTGATGAGGAACAACTTAAAAGAATTAAAATATTTAATGGTGATGCGAAAAAGATCATTCCTTTTTTTGAAAAAAATACATTTGAAAAAGTATTTATTATGTTTCCAGACCCATGGCCTAAAAAGAAGCATCATAAAAGAAGAATTATTCAAAATACAATTCTAGATGAAATAGCTAAAAAAATGACTTTAAATGGAGAATTAAGAATTTCTAGTGATGATTATTCATATGTATGTTGGATAATGCATCATATATTAAAAAATAAAAACCTAGTTTGGAAAGCTAGAACTATTATGGATATAATAAATAGGCCAAATAATTGGCCTAAAACTAAATATTTAGAAAAAGCTGAAAAGAAAAATAAAAATCCTTATTATTTTAAATTATTAAAAGAATAGTATTCTAGAATTGATAATTTTTTTATATTAGTATATATATAATCTATATTTTAAGTAATTTTAGAATAAGCCGAAAGGCTTATTTTTTTTTGGGAGTTTGAGTTGTTTATAGATGAAGGGGTTTTTAATAAAATTATAGAGCCATTAGAAATCAGAAAGATAGCTTCTAAGATTATCAATTCAATGAAAAATGTTGGTTTTCGGCTATTAAGAGTTAAAGAGTCTGGGGGTTCCACAAAAACGTTACAATTTATGATTGAGAAAAATAACTTTGAATCTATTACAATTTCTGATTGTACAAAAATTAGTAAGCTTTTGACTGATTTATTGGAAAAAAATCTTAGAAATAATAATTATTATATAGAGGTTTCGTCTCCAGGAATAGAAAGACCATTGATTGAATACAGTGATTTTATAAGATTTATTGGAAATAAGGTTAAAGTTGAATTAATAAAAGAAGTTAAAAATAAGAATAATTACTTAGGAATTATAAAAAAATGTGAAGAAGGAAGAATAGAGTTAATTCAAGAAAAAACAAAGATGGGGATCGTTTTTGATTTTAATATTATAAAGAATGCAAATTTGGTTTTTGAATTTTAATTATGTAAATATGAGAGGTTTTTAATGGTAGAAGATGATATAAATCAAAATACTGCGAGACCAGAATTATTACAAATTGCAGAATCTGTAGCTAGAGAAAAATCTATTGATCAAGACATAGTTATAGGAGCAATGGAACAGGCTATTCAATCAGCGGCTAAAAGAAAGTATGGTCAAGAGTTAGAAATAAGAGCTGGTATAAATAGGAAAAATGGAGAAATTGAAATTGCAAGAGTATTAGAAATAGTTGAAGTGGTAGAAAATAAGGCAATAGAGATTTCTCTTACAGAAGGCATAAAAAGGGACTCTGAAGCAAGAATTGGAGATTTTTTTTATGACCCTTTACCTCCTATTGAATTAGGAAGAGTTGCTGCACAAACAGCTAAGCAAGTAATAGTTCAAAAAGTTAGAGATGCTGAAAGAGAAAAACAATATGAAGAATTTAAAGATAGAGTAGGAGAAGTTGTTAACGGTTTAGTAAAAAGAATAGAGTATGGGAATGTAATAGTGGACTTAGGGAAAGGGGAAGCTTTTATTAGAAGAGATGATGTAATTCCAAGAGAAACGTTTAGACCCGGTGATAGAATTAGAGCTTGGATTGCTGAAGTTAAACAGGAACAAAGAGGACCTCAAATTTTCCTATCTAGAACTGCTAACGAGTTTATGTCAAAACTTTTTACTCAGGAAGTTCCTGAAATATATGATGGTATCATTCAAATTATTTCTGTTGCGAGAGACCCTGGTAGTAGAGCAAAAATCTCAGTTATATCAAAAGATAATTCAATAGATCCAGTAGGTGCCTGTGTTGGGATGAGAGGAAGTAGAGTTCAAGCAGTTGTTGCAGAATTACAAAATGAGAAAATAGATATAATTCCTTTTTCTGAAGATGTTCCCACATACTTGGTAAATGCTTTAGCACCCGCTGAGGTTACCAAAGTAGTATTAGATGAAGAAGATAAAAAAGTTGAGATTATAGTACCTGATGATCAGTTAAGTTTAGCCATAGGTAGAAGAGGGCAAAATGTTAGGTTAGCATGTCAATTAACTGGTTGGGATATTGATATACTTACTGAAGGGTCAGAATCAGAAAGAAGACAAGCAGAAATGAAAAATATTTCTCAGTTATTTATTGAAAAATTAAATGTAGATGAAGTAATAGCACAAGTTTTGGTTACAGAAGGTTTTACATCATTAGAGTCTGTGGCTTATGTGCCTATAGATGACTTAATAGAGATTGAGGGTTTTGATGAAAAAGTTGCTGAGGAACTTAAAGAAAGAGCATTAAATAGTATAGAAGAAATAAATGAAGATTTAAAGAAAGATATAGAAAGTTTAGGAATAAGTGACGACCTAGCAAATTTTGAAGGATTAAATAATGCAATTTTAGTAAAATTAGGAAATGCTAATATTAAAAAATTAGATGATTTAGCAGATTTAGCTAGTGATGAGTTTAAAGAAGTTTTAGGAGAAATTAAAATTTCTAATAAAGAAGCAGATGATATAATTATGAGGGCTAGGTCTTCATGGTTTGAAGATTAAATGTATTTAAGTAATTAATTGCTATATTCTGTGGTTAGAATGTTAAATTAAATATAAAAGGTTGAGTTAATGAGCCAAAAACCTATTGATGATAAAAAAAATGAAGAAAGAAAAAACAGCAATACTTCTAAAAGGTTAGGTTTGTCTTCTTCTGGAAGATTAGAATTAAGAAAGACAGTAGAGGGAGGAACAGTTAAACAGTCTTTTGCTCATGGAAGAACTAAATCGGTATCTGTAGAAGTTAAAAAGGTCAGAACATACAAATTTAATGAAAATAATTTTCAAAATAATGAAGATAGTAAAAAGGATTTGAAGAAAAAAAATGATAATCTTTCAGATTTAGAAAAAGAAGCCCGCTTAAAAGCTTTAGATAAAGCAAATAAAACAAAAAATATTACTGAAGATACAGAAAAAAAATTAGATAAAAAAGATTATAAAGAAAAAGAAAGTATTCAAAAAAATCAATCTAAAGATTCAAAAAATGTAAAAAATGCAACTGAAACTGCCCCTATTCCTGTTAAAGAATCAGATAGCGATAAGTCTGTAAGATTAAGGAAGCAAGAAGAAGCAGAAGAAAAGAAAAAAAATAATAAAAAACAACTTTCTTTAGGCAGAGAATTTGGGAGAAGAAGACAAAAGAAATTATCTATTAACCAATCTTTTGATGAGGAAGATAGGCAGCGTTCATTAGCTTCGGTAAGAAGAGCTAAAGAGAGGGAAAAAAGAAATAATGCCGAAGGAGGGGGTGCTGAAGCTGTAAAAAAGATAATTAGAGAAGTTGTAATTCCAGAGGTTATTACAGTTCAAGAATTGGCAAATAGAATGGCAATTAGAAGTGGAGATGTAGTAAAATCTTTAATGAAAAATGGGGTATTGGCTACTGCTACACAAAATATAGATGGTGATACTGCTGAATTAGTAGTAATTGAATTTGGACATAATGTTAAAAGAGTTTCTGATGCTGACGTTGAAATAGGTTTAGAAATAAAAGATGATGATAATAAAGGTGAAAAAAGACCTCCCGTGGTTACAGTTATGGGCCATGTTGATCATGGTAAAACATCTTTATTAGATGCTATAAGGTCAACAGATGTTGTTAGTAAGGAGTCCGGAGGTATTACTCAACATATAGGGGCTTATCAAGTAGAAGCTAAAGGTTCTGAAACTATTACATTTATAGATACTCCAGGCCATGCTGCTTTTAGTGCTATGCGAGCAAGAGGTGCGAATATTACTGATATAGTAGTTTTAGTTGTTGCTGCTGACGATTCTGTTATGCCACAAACAATAGAGGCTATTCAGCATGCTTTGGATGCTAAGGCTCCTATAGTATTAGCAATTAATAAAATAGATACTCCTGGAGCTAATTCTACAAAAGTTAAACAAGATCTTTTACAGCATAATGTAATTACAGAGGAATTAGGAGGAGAGGTTGTATCTGTAGAAGTTTCAGCTCTTAAAAAAACAAATATTGATGATTTGCTTTCTGTAATAAATTTACAAGCAGAAATTTTAGATTTAAAAGCAGTTAAATCTGGAAATTCATCAGGTATAGTCATTGAATCCAGAGTTGATGCAGGGAGAGGGGTAGTAGCTACATTGTTAGTATCAAGAGGTAAATTAAAAATAGGAGATATTGTTGTTGCTGGTTCTAATTGGGGAAAGGTTAGAGCTTTGCTAGATCATAATAGTGTTAAGAAAAAGAATGCTTTTCCTAGTGATCCAGTTGAGATACTCGGTTTAAACAATGCTCCTCAAGCAGGTGATGCTTTTTCTGTAGTAGAAAGTGAAGCAAGAGCTAGAGAGATAACAGAATATAGAAAAAGTATAAATAAAAAAAATAATACTATTAGTGTTAAAGCAGATACAACAAATTTAGACCAAATGTTGAGTCAAATTAAAAAAGGTGAAAGAAAAGTATTGCCTATAATTTTGAAATCTGATGTAAATGGTTCGATGGAGGCGATTGCATCTGCAATTAGAGAACTTGAAAATGATGAAATTACTCCTCAAATGATATTATCAGGTGTTGGCCATTTAAATGAAAGTGATATAATGTTAGCAGTTACATCAAATGCAGTTGTGTTAGGGTTTAATGTGAGAGCAGATACACCTGCTAAGAAATTAGCTAAACAATATAATATTGAGTTGAAATATTATTCAATAATATATGAAGTTTTAGATGATATAAAAAATTTATTATCCGGTCTTATGACACCTATTCAAAATGAAGTTTTTCTTGGTTATGCCAAGATAAAGAAGGTTTTTAAAATAACTAAAGTAGGTAAAATAGCTGGGTGCGAAGTTACTGAGGGAGTAGTAAGAAAAAATATTAAAATACGACTGCTTAGAGATAACGTAGTTATTCATGAAGGTGATTTAGCTACATTAAAACACCATCAACAGGAAGTTGATGAAGTAAAAGAAGGTACGGAGTGTGGTATTTCTATTGTAAATTATGAAGATTTAAAAGAAAATGATGTTATAGAATGTTTCGATATTAAAACAGAAGCGCCTAAATTATAAATTAGATAGTTTTATGGAATATAATAAGAATATAATTAGAACTTCTAGACAACTTAAATTTGGAGAAAATTTAAGGAAATCAATTTCTTTAATATTGCAAACCCATGTTTTCCATGATCCTATTTTAGACGATGTAACTATTATAGTCACAGAAGTAAGAGTTTCTCCAGATCTTAGCAACGCATCTGTTTATATATTAGCCTTAGGGGAAAATAGGAATAACTCTGATATAATAGATTGTATTAATTTAAGGTTTCGTAAACTTGTGGGTCCTCTAACTAGAGAATTAAAGTTGAGAAGAGCTCCTAAATTTAATTTTATATACGATGATAGTTATGAACGCCAAGCTTATATTGATAATTTAATAGCTAAAGCCAAAAGAAAATAATGATATTAAAGAGAAAAAATGTATAGTGGTTGGATTGTTTTAAATAAAGAGAGTGGGATTACATCTAATAAGATCACTAATAAAGTAAAAAAAATATTAGGTGTAAAAAAAGCAGGTTATGCTGGTACTTTAGATCCTTTAGCAACAGGTGTTTTGCCTATAGCTATAGAAGAAGCTACAAAAACTATGACTTACGCTATGAATACAAAGAAATCTTATGAATTTGATATTACTTGGGGAGTTTCAACAGATACTGATGATTCGGAAGGTAAAATAATTGCTACAAGTCCCATTAGACCTTCTAAAAATCAAATTATTGAAAGTCTTAATAAGTTTGAGGGGATAATAAATCAAAAACCTCCTATTTTTTCTGCATTAAAAATAAATGGGGAAAGGTCTTATAAATTAGCACGGAATAATATTAAATTTAAATTAGATGCTAGAAAAGTTTTTATAGAAAAATTAAATTTACATAAATATATTAACTTAAATTGTGCAAGATTTATAATGTCTTGTAACAAAGGTGTTTATGTAAGATCTTTAGCACGAGATTTAGCTGAATCTATGGGTACATTAGGCCATATTACATATTTAAGGCGATTATCTGTTGGTTCTTTTTATTATAAAGATGCGATTTTACTTGCAGATATTGAAAAGCTAGTAGATAAAGCTAAGTTATTAGATGTTTTAAAACCAATATCTTTTGTGCTGGACGACATCCCGGCAATTGATATTGATAAAGGAAAGGCAGAACTTCTATCTATGGGGCAAAAAGTGCCTTTAAATAGGAAGTTTAAAAATAGAGAATCTGTTTTTGTTTCATGTAATTCAAGACCAATTGCATTAGCAAGAATAGAAGATGAAAAAATTTTACCTTTTAAAATTTTTAACAATTAATTAAAGGAGATGTGCGATGTCGATTACGTTAAAAAAAAAACAAGAATTAATAAAAAAATATGCGCGCGAAGAAGGCGATACAGGCTCACCTGAAATACAGATAGCTATTCTTACTGAAAGAATAAATAATTTAGCAGGACATTTTAAAGATCATAGTAAAGATGTTCATTCTAGAAGAGGGCTATTAAAAATGGTAAATAGAAGGAGGAAATTACTTGATTATCTAATTGCTAAGAATGAAGCATCGTATACTAAATTAATTAAAGAATTAGGCTTACGTAAATAGAATATTTATTTTTATAAGTATTTGAATGTATTATGATAGATAGAAAAAGGATGAATTATGTTTGATATATATAAAGAAGAATTAGAATATGGCGGAAAAAAATTAATTTTAGAAACAGGAAGAATAGCTAGGCAAGCACAATCAGCAGTATTAGTAACATATGGAGCAACTCAAGTTTTATGTACGGTAGTGGCAGTTAGAGAAGCAGCTGAGAAACAGGACTTTTTTCCTTTATCTGTACATTATCAGGAGAAGACATCAGCGGCAGGAAAAATACCTGGAGGGTTCTTTAAAAGAGAAGGCAGACCAAGTGAAAAAGAAGTGTTAACTTCTAGGTTAATTGATAGACCGATTAGACCTCTTTTTATGGATGGATTTATGAATGAAGTACAGGTTATATGTACTGTACTAAGTCATGATTTAGAGAATGATCCTGATATTCCCTCAATTATAGGAACATCTGCAGCATTAACCATTTCTGGAGTTCCTTTTTTAGGACCTATTGGAGGAGCAAGAGTAGGCTTTAATGATAAAAAATATATTTTAAATCCGACCTATGAAGAATTAGAAAAATCACAATTAGATTTAGTAGTGGCTGGAACTAATAGTGGGGTTTTAATGGTAGAATCAGAAGCACAAGAGTTGTCAGAAGAAATTATGTTAGCTGCTGTAGATTTTGGACATAAAGAATTAAAAAAAGTCATAAAAACTATTATAAATTTAGCAGAACAAGCAGCTAAAGAGCCATGGGATTTTGCTCCTTCGGGAATAGGGGAAGATGAAAAGAAACATGTTGCAAAATTTACAAAAAATAATTTAAAAAAGGCTTATTCCGAAACGGTCAAACAAAAGCGTCAAAGTATGTTATTAGAAATCAGGAATAAAATTGCTAGTGAAGCGGAAGATAGTGATTTGGATATTTTACAAATACATACACAATTAAAAAAGGTTGAGAAAGATCTGGTAAGAGGTCAAATTTTAAAAACAGGAAAAAGAATTGATGGCAGAGATTTAAAAACAGTAAGGCCAATATCTGCTGAGGTATCTATGCTTACTAGAACGCATGGATCAGCATTGTTTACTAGAGGAGAAACCCAAGCATTGGTTACTACTACTTTAGGAAGTAGTAGGGATGAGCAAATATTAGATAAATTAGAAGGTGAGTCAAAAAGAAATTTTATGCTTCATTATAATTTTCCACCTTATTCTGTAGGTGAGGCAGGTAGATTAGGTACTGGAAGAAGAGAAACAGGACATGGAATGTTAGCATGGAGAGCTATTCATCCAATGATGCCAGAATATGAAAATTTTCCATATACTATTAGAGTTTTATCTGAAATAACAGAATCTAATGGGTCCTCATCTATGGCCACTGTTTGTGGAACATCTTTGGCTTTGATGGATGCAGGTGTTCCCATCAAAAAGCCAGTTGCAGGTATTGCTATGGGACTTATAAAAGAAAAAGAAGACTATGCTGTATTATCTGATATTCTTGGGGATGAAGACCATTTAGGAGATATGGATTTTAAAGTTGCTGGAACTGATAGTGGTATAACGTCATTACAGATGGATATTAAAATTACATCCATTACTAAAGAAATTATGACTATAGCTTTAAATCAAGCTCGAGAAGGTAGGTTGCATATTTTATCTGAGATGGCAAAAGAAATTAGTTCTGCAAGAAAAGAAGTAAATGAATTTGCTCCTAGAATTGAAAAAATGCAAATTTCTGTTGATAAAATTAGAGAGGTTATTGGTGCAGGAGGTAAAGTAATTAAAGAAATTTCTGCAAACTCTGATACAAAAATAGATATTGATGATTCGGGTTTGATTTCTATATTTGGTAATAGTAAAGAATCTATAGATACGGCGAAGTCTGAAATTGAAAGTATAGTAGCTGAACCAGAAGTTGGTGAAATTTATGAAGGGAAAGTGGTTAAAATTATGGATTTTGGTGCTTTTGTAAATTTTTTAGGTAAAAGAGATGGCTTAGTACATATAAGTGCAATGGCAGCAGAAAGAGTAGAAAAAGTTACTGACATATGTGAAGAAGGTGATACAGTTAAGGTTAAAGTAATGGGTTTAGATGATAGGGGGAAAGTTCGTTTATCTATGAAAGTAGTTGATCAAGATACTGGTGAAGATATTTCTGATCAATTTCCTGACCAAGAAATAGATAGATCTAAAAATAGAGGAGGTAGGAGAAGGGCTCCTAAAAGAAGATAATAAAAGGAAAATAGGTTTGTTTCCAAAGCTTGAATCAATAAAAATATCAGGTGCAGATGTTTTGCCATTAATAGAAGGTGGCAAAGGTGTAGCTATAACTAGTGGTCATTCTTCTGGAGCCTGGGCTGAAACAGGAGGAATAGGGACTGTATCTGCTGTAAATGCCGATTCTTATGATAATAAGGGTAAAGTTATTCCTCAAATTTATAATGGAAAAACTAGAAAAGATAGACATCAAGAGCTTATTGAATATGCGGTTTCTGGCGGAATCACTCAAGCTAAAATAGCTCATGATTTACGAAAAGGGAATGGAAGAATTCATGTTAATATTTTGTGGGAAATGGGTGGTGCAGAAAAAGTTTTATTAGGTATTTTGGAGAAAGCTGGAGATATTATTCATGGTGTTACATGCGGTGCAGGAATGCCTTATAGATTAGGAGACATATGTCAAAGTTTTGGTGTATATTATTATCCCATTATTTCTTCAGCAAGAGCTTTTAAAATATTATATAAACGAGCCTATATTAGGAGTGCAAAGTGGTTAGGAGGAGTGGTTTATGAAGATCCTTGGTTAGCTGGAGGACATAATGGTTTGTCTAATAATGAGAATCCAATTAAACCTGAAGATCCATATCCAAGAGTTTTAGAGCTAAGGAAAGAAATGAGAAATATTGGATTATTTGAAACTCCTATAGTGATGGCGGGAGGCGTTTGGCATTTAAGAGATTGGTTAAACTGGATTAATAATAAAGATTTAGGTCCAATAGTTTTTCAATTTGGTACTAGACCTCTTTTGACTAAGGAAAGCCCCATTTCTAAAATTTGGAAAGAACGTTTGTTAACATTAAATAAAGGGGATATTTTACTGCATAGATTTAGCCCAACTAATTTTTATTCTTCAGCTGTAAAAAACACTTTTATTAAAGATTTAATAGAAAGAAAAAAAAGACAATTAAAAACTTCTTTTTCAAAAGTGGGAGAAATGATTGTTCCTTTAAAAATAGGAAAAAATAAAAATAAAACTTTTTATTTTACTAAAGAAGATGCTGTAAAAGCAGCTAATTGGTTAAAACAAGGTTTTACTGAAATATTAAAAACACCAGAGGATTCTATAGTATTTGTCTCAGAGAAGAATGCTAATGAAATACGTAAAGATCAAAAGGATTGCATGGGTTGTTTAAGTCAATGCAAGTTTTCTAATTGGTCAGATAATATAGAAAATAATTATTCTACGGGAAAAAAAGTAGATCCTAGGAGCTTTTGTATTCAGAAAACATTGCAAAATATTGCACACGGCAAAGATCCGGAAAATGAATTAATGTTTGCCGGACATAATGCTTGGAAGTTTAAACAGGATCCATTTTATTCAAATGGCTTTATACCTTCTGTCAAAGAGCTAGTAAATAGAATTATGACGGGAGACTAATACAGCATTTATATTTAAATGCTGTATTATAATTTTTTATTCTTTAACTATATATAATGTTACAGGTCCAAATATATGATCAGGTATAGGTAATCTGCCGGGTAGTTTATTGAGTGCTACACCCTCGTCGTCATATCCAACTTCATATTGCACCCAATTTTTATTTTGTAATTCAGGTGGCAAATTTTTTGCCGTTTCACTATATTGTGTTTTAACTTTAAAACGAAGTTGATTCATACTTTTTGGATCATCAGGAGTTTTAAGACAAGCTGGCCCTTTTCCTGCAAATTCAGCACCTCCTTCTGTTACACACCATTCAGGTTGAGGACTGGCATTAGAAGTTCTTTTTAATTTAAAAATAGTCGCTTCTCCACCATGATTTCTGCTACTTTCATCAATTTCTAATACTGCCCAATATTCTTTGTCCACCCATGCGGATGGTGTATCTTCGGGAATGCCTCCTTGCATATAAAAAATATAACTAGGAAACAATCCACCAAAGTATAGTCTTGCCTCATTGGCTTTTATAGTAATTATTTCTGTTGAGTTGGCCACTTTATATGGAGCTATATTTAAAATAAAAAAGCCAAACAATAATATAACTAAATTCTTAAAAAATCTCATAACCTTTATCTCCCTTATAGTAAAAACCCCATCCCCTAAGGGACGGGGTTTCATGTTTTGAAACCAATAACTTTATTGGTTATGCTTTACGAACAAACCCGTAACGTTTATTTGATGGTTGTCCACCTTCTTCACGGAATTTAGTAGAAAGTTGAGCAATTTTATCTTCAGAAAATGCTGGCATATCTGGAAGATTGTTTGCCTCATTCATACCTAATCCATAGATTCTTGCAGAATTTAAACCAAATATAGCTTGTTTTGTAAGACTGTCTTCACCGCCTAACGCAGGTAAGCCATATTTTTTCTGCATATCTTCTGGCACTTCTAGGCGTCTCATTGCCTCTATTTGCCATTGAGGAGAACCATACCAAACAGTATCAGAACCCCAGACCACATGATCTGCGCCAAGTCCTTTAACTAGGGTACCTATAAACGCTGCACAGAATCTAGGATGTGCTACAGCAGAATTAGCAAAAGTAGAGCCAATTTCACCATATACATTTGATACTCCATATTTTTCAGGAATTTCTGCTAAATCAGATGCCCATTTTATATATCCACCACTTTCTTCAAATTCATTCCAAGCTTGATCTGGAAGCTCAAGGAATGGACGAAGAGCAGAGTGATATATAACAAAATTCATTTCAGGCCAATCCACAGCTGCTTTAGGAACATCATCCGCAGTTGCATACTGCCAAACGCCTTTAAATGAAGTTTCATAATCAGGTGGTAATAATCCTTTATGAATACATATTGTATTTATCCCTGCTTTAAGTGATTTTTCATAGAAAGGATACATTAATTTTTCATCATCTAAACGCCATGGGTATTTAGATGGAGATAATGGGTCCCCTATAGTATATGATTTCCATGAATTTGGTTTAAGAACTTCAATAGATCTATCAACTTCATCCATCCATCCATCCTGACCTGGTGTTATAACTGAATGACCAAGCATACGTGTAGAACCAGCAAAATCATTAATCATATCTCTTGCTGCAACTATTTGATCATTATGCAATAACCACCAAGTTGGATCATCAAAAGGAGCACCAGAAAGAAGTGCCATTTTTGTATCTGATCTATACCAAAGCTCTGCAATATAGTTTTCAAATTTATATCTGGTTAAAGATAAACCTTCTTCTTTAAGTTTAGGATTCCAATGCTCTGCAGCAAATTCTCCTAAGCCTAAAATGGCTTCATGAGGAAAATCGTCTCTTAAGAAGTGAGTTTGATCATCAAAAATAAATTGACCAGAAACTCTAGCAGTTCTTTCTAACATCATTTCAGGATCTCTAGCTTCTGCTTCACTTACTTGGAAAACTCCTCCGCCATATATTTCATTCATGGCTAAGAAAGCAGTCGCCATTCCACAACTAGTTTGTAAGAACTGTCTTCTTGACATTCCCAAATGTTTGGCGTTTTTATCCGCCATTTCTATAGTTAAATCTTCAACCTTTTTTTGTATAGCTGACTGTTTTGGTGGTAAATATTCACCATTAGACACTATCTGTGTAGGAATCGGTAAATCTATATCAAGTTTTTCCGCTCCATCCACTAAAGCAAGCTCACGCTCGCTGAGCCATGTTCCACTCATATTTTTCCTCCCAAAAAAATTTAAACACACCTAAGCTAAGCATAATTATATAAAATGTTCAAGAAATTTGATATTTAAAGCAGGAAATTATTACCTTAAATATTATTGATATATTATAAAATATTTATTAGCTATTTTATAATTTTTTAATTAAGTTTATTTTATTATTTTTGGGAGGAAATATTTTTGCTCAAATGCATAACTAATAAGTTATTTTTTATATTTATATTCTGTTTTTTTAATTCTTTTTGTTTTGCTAATGATTCTAATAATGATGAAAAGAGTTTGAATGATGAATATGCTGAAAAAATGAGAAACCCTGAGTACAATTATAATAAGCTAGAAGGCAAAGATGAAAGCTTAACTACAAATTATATAAACAGTCTTAGATCAGGTAAATGGGGAGCTTCTGACCCTGCTTGGGTTAATTTAGATCTAGCAAAAGATTTTTTTCCAGAAGCTACAAAAATAGGAAGATTGGAAGGAGATATTAGATCAGCAGCTGTAAGTTCCGATGAAAACTTACTTGGGTATTTATTTATTACTAAGGATATTACAAGTTCATTAGGCTATTCTTCTCAAATTTTTGATATTGTCGTTGGTTTGAGGCTAGATGGCAAGTTAGCTGGTGCAAAGATTATAGATCACTTGGAACCAATTATAGGTATGTATACTCCAGATGGAGAGCTTGTTTTACCTTTATTCACTGCACAATATAAAGATTTAGATATTAGATTACCCATTAAGGTGAATTTACTTAGAACGGAAGGCCCAGGAGACTTGGATGGAATTTCTTCTGCTACAGTTAGTGCAGTATTATTTAATGGAGCAATTTTAAGAGCTGCAAGAACTTTAGCCTTATATAAAGGGATGCGTCTTAGTGATGAACCAGTTATAGATATAGTTTCTTATGAGGAAGCTTTATTTGATAAATTAATAGCAGACGGCTCTGTAGGAAGGCTCAAATTAACTATAGATGATTTAGTTAATATGGGTTTAGAAAATCCTGATATTACCAATAGAACAGGGGTGGCAGATATATATAGGTATTCTGCTCAGTTTGCAGGTAATACTCCAGTTGCCGCTGAACAGAAAGAAGTTAAAAGAGGTTATAAAGATACTGATAGAAATTTAGTAATAGATTTGTACGTAGCTCCAGTAATAACTCCAACAATTGGTAGAAATCTTCTTGGAGACAAATGGTACGATATATTTATTGCAGGAAGAGATCCCAAAGAAACTACTTTGGTCGTGGCTAGTTTAGGAAGATATCCTCTTGATGGAGAACCTCATATTGCTTCGGGAAATTTCAAAAGAATGGCTATAATTCAAGACGAAAAAAGGTTTCAATTATCTAAAGAATATTTCAGGAATTTAGGTTTTCTGCATGGCGAAGACAAACCGTTTTTTGCGGAAGCAGGAATTTATAGGATTCCTCCTGAGGCGGGAATAGATCCTGTTAAACCATGGAAATTTGAATTTTTAATAGAAAGTAAGAATCAAGAACAAAGTAAAATTTTTTACATTGAATATAATATGAATGAAAAATATATTATTCAACCTGATGGGTTAAAGGTTTTAGCTGATAATGAAGAGCCTTTGTGGTATGCGGCATGGCAAAATCAAAAGATAAATTTAAGTTTATTATTTTTTACTTTGGCTATTTTATCTTTTGTCTTATGGAAAGTAGATTATCTAGTTAAAAGAAATATAATATGGAAAAGTTTTAGATACGTTTTTTTAATTTGGGTTTTATTATGGTTAGGATTTTATGCTGGTGGGCAAGTGACAATTATAAGTTTGCTTACTTGGTTGACAGCTCCATTACATAAAACATCTTGGGATGTGTTGTTATCTGATCCTTTGCTTGTATCATTGATGATTTTTGTAATTGTAAGTTTTGTGCTTTGGGGAAGAGGTGTTTTTTGTGGGTGGCTATGTCCTTTTGGTGCGCTACAAGAATTAATAGCTAAATTTGCTAAATTAGTTAAAATAAGACAAATAAATATTTCATATAGAGGTCATCAAATTCTTTGGCCAGTAAAATATTTTTTACTAGCAGGATTAGTAGGAGTATCTTTCTACTCTATGGCTAGCCTAAATTTAGCAACAGAAATAGAACCTTTCAAAACTGTTATTTCTATGAAGTTTATCAGGGAATGGTATTTTGTAGTATATGCTCTTATTCTATTGTTAATGGGCGTTTTTGTAGAAAGATTCTTTTGTAGGTTTCTGTGTCCATTAGGAGCGCTTATGGCATTAGGAGGTAAATTGCGTATTTTTGAAACATTAAAAAGGAGAAAAGAGTGTGGAAGTCCTTGTAAACTATGTTCAAATGAATGTCCTATAAATGCTATAAAGCCTTCTGGCGAGATTATTATGGACGAATGTTTTTATTGCCTTGATTGTCAATCTCTTTATTTTGATGAACATAAATGTCCTCCTTTAGTAAAAATAAGAAAAAATAAAATTAGAGATATTTCTCCTATATTAAATATAGCCGAATAATTAATGAAACATCCGTGTTTTATGAACTTAGTTCTAATTGGGCATTGAAGTATGGAAGCTTTTCTCTATTGTGACATCCCATAATTAATATTCTTTCTGCAATTTGAAGTGATTTTTGATATTTTCTTTCAAGTTCTTTAATTGATAAACCTTCAAATTTTTCTCCACATATGAAAATTCCATAGTGTGCTTGGACAGTTCTAACTTTTTTTCCTAAAAGCAATCCATCAGCTATTGCAGAATAACTGAACTCTTCTTGTTGAGTTACAGAAATTTTTTTATTTATTAGAAATTTTCTTACTGATATTTCTGCCTCTATTATTAAGTTCCAATATTCTGATTCAGAATTAGTTTTTTCTCCGCTTATAAAATAAAATGATTTACAAAATATAAGAAAAGTTAATTCTTCGATATTTTTATAACTCCATGCTTGTTTCTCTAAACTATTCCAAACACTAGGTTTTAATTCTTTTGATACTCTTGGGACTCTATCAAAAAACATTCCATGAAGATTTATGTCACTTACATTTACATCTATTAATTTTTCTTTATGTATATCTATGCAAGCCGTTGAATTACAAATAGGGCATTGGTCATCTTTGAAAGGGTTTTTTTTATATATGTATGAGCATCTTGAATAATTTTTATTTGTGCCTTCGCATATAAAGAATGAAGATTTTTTTTCATTTTTATCGAATTGTTGAGCAATCCAATTAAAACGATTTTGAAATTTCATGAAAGACCTTCTATGGCTCCATAGATCCCATTTTAAATTTTCTACGGGCCCAAATGTACTCCAGTTTGAACTTACATCAATAATAATACACTTGTTTTTATTTTTTGCACTCCTTAAGCCTCTTCCTACTGATTGTCCCCAAAGTACTTTAGATAAAGTGGGACGAAGATGGACAATTATATTACAATTTGGATTGTCCCAGCCTTCTATCAAAACACCTACAGATACGACAGCTTCTATTAGGCCTTTTTTATGTCCTTTTAATATCCTATTTCTTTCACCGGAAGGGGTAAGAGCAGTTAAGATTTCTGCTTGTACTCCTTTATTTCGTATTTGTTCTAGAGTTTTCTCTGCTACCGAAATATCAGGGCAAAACCATGCAGAAATTGGTATTGGATATACTTTTAATCTTTCTTCTTGATATACAGATAAAGCATAATCTATCATTGAAGATTTTATTATAGCATTTGATAAAACGGATATAGGGAAGTCTCCATTTTTAATTTCTGCATTATTTAAATTAAGATCGTGGATAAAATGTGGTCTATATATAGGCTGTACTAAGACATTTTCTTTAATTAATGTATTAACGTCTGCACAATCAATTATTGCATCAAAAACTAGACCTAATTGATCATTTTGATTTCCCGTCCTTCTTTCAGGTGAAGCGGTTAATCCCATAATATGACTAGATTTTTTCCCATTAGTATCAAAAATATCTAAAACTCTTTGATAAGCAGAACCAATTGGAGAAACTCTATGCGCTTCATCTATTATTATTAAATCTGCATCAGGAATTAAGGAAGCAACCGCATATTTTGATCTTAAGTTAGTAGATAGGATTATATCAGAATTTCCAAAACATTTTGTGTTTTCAGAAATGCCAAGTTTTTTTACTTTATGATCAACCTTTAGCTCTCTTTCTAATTGTTCAAGTAAAACTAGTCTGTGACATAAAACTAAAATTTTTTTATTTCTATAAAATTTTTTAATAATTTCGCTTGCTAAGACAGTTTTGCCTGCCCCTGTAGGAGCTTTTAATATAAATTTTCTATGTGATTTACATATTTCAGTATACCTATTAACAATTTCATCTTGCCACTTTCTTAGGATCATTTAATTTCCTATAATATTTGTTATTTATAATAAGCATTACTGGTATGCAATATTGTAATATTACATATAGAGGTAAAGATTACCATGTTTTTTTTAATTTATTTTTACTATTTTTTGAATAAATTATAACTAGTATTATTAATATAAAATATATAAAATTGGTTATATTATTATGACTATAGAAAAAAGAATTTTTGGTAAAACAGGGCATATGAGTTCCGCGGTTATATTTGGGGGAGCGGCCTTATGGAATGAGTCTCAGAGCACTGCAAATAAAATATTAGATCTTCTATTAGAATATGATGTTAACCATATTGATGTTGCAGCGGGTTATGGTGATGCAGAATTAAGAATAGGACATTGGATGAAGAGATATAGAAAAAATTTCTTTCTAGCTACAAAAACTATGGATAGGGATTATAAAGGTGTTAAAGAATCAATTATGAGGTCATTAGATCGCTTGAGAACAGATCATATAGATTTAATGCAAATGCATAGCTTGAGTAACCCGATTGAATGGGATCAAGCTATGGGTGAAGAGGGTGCCTTGGAAGCATTGAAAGAAGCAAAATCAGAAGGATTAATTAAATATATAGGAGTTACTGGACATGGTTGGACTGCAGCAGCAATGCATCAAAAAAGCATAAAATATTTTCCTTTTGATTCTATTCTCTTGCCGTGGAGTTGGTTTATTTCAAGTTATAGAAATTATCCTAGAGATTTTAATAATACTTTGAAGTTGTGTAGTGAGAAAAATATTGCAGTGCAAACCATTAAAGCAATTGCAAGAGGACCCTATGCTGCAGGAATGAAAAAATCTCATACAACATGGTATCAACCTATGGAAGATATAGAGAGTATAAAAAGATCTGTAGCTTGGGTATTAAGTTATAAAAATATTTTTCTTAATTCAGTTGGAGATGTAAATATATTGCCACAGGTTTTAAAAGCAGCAAATAAATTAGAAGAAAAACCTTCTGAAGAAGAAATGAATCAAATAAGTAAAAAAATAGGTTTGGCTTCAATATTTGGAGTTTAGTGGCGCGCCCGTGAGGATTCGAACCCCAGACCTTCTGATCCGTAGTCAG
>TARA_B100000686_G_scaffold204229_1_pt1 | contig 40400 bp, 36 predicted proteins | sample TARA_B100000686 | Tara Oceans TARA_B100000686 (sample SAMEA2622733) | marine metagenome | biome: marine biome (ENVO:00000447); feature: marine epipelagic mixed layer (ENVO:xxxxxxxxx); material: "saline water (ENVO:00002010), including plankton (ENVO:xxxxxxxx)" | depth 150 m | reverse complement strand
AGATTTTACAAATGTAGAGATTATATTAATTAATGATAATTCAACAGATAATACAGTAAAAATATGTGAGAGTTATAAAAAAAAATATAAGAATATTAAATTAATAAATAAAAGTGTTAATTCAGGGGTTGGTTCAAGTAGAAATGAAGGAATTAAAAGCGCATTAGGAAAATATTTAATATTTGTTGATAGTGATGATGGTCTTTTTGAAAATGCATTAAATTTCTTAAATATAGAAATATTAAAAAAAAATAATCCTGATGTAGTAGTAGTGCATTATAAAAAGGATACTTTTCCTCAATCTAATTATCAACTGATCATGGATAATATACATGATACTAAAAATTCTGAGTCATTAATTAAATATTTAAATATGACAAAATTTCCATTTGCTGATTGTTGGTCTTTTGTTTGTAATAAAAATTTTATAATTAAAAATAATATTTTTTTTCCTGAAATTAGAATAGGAGAAAGTGAATTATTTGTAGCAAAATTAATTTGTTTTATGAAAAATTTTAGTTTTATGCGTAATGAGTTTTATGATAAAAATGATAGAGACTTTAGCTTAAATCACACACAAGGTTATGACGCTGCTGAATCAACGTTAATATTACTTATAGAATTTTTTATTTTTAATAAAAAATCAAATTTTAATAAAATTAAAAGCAATTTTAATAATTCATATATTCAAGATGCATTTGGTATTTTTTCATCTTTGTTAATTTTGTTAAATAAGAATGAGATAAAAAAATTATCAAGAATTATTGAAAGGTATAAAAATGATTTAAAAGATTTTATTAAGTTACCAGAAGAAATAAATTTACAAAATTTAATAGTAAAACTTGGTTTTTATGAAGGTTTACTAAAATATAGAGAAACCATTATTAACAATAAAATTGAATTAGTTAAAAATACTTCTAGTCATTTTTCTAGTATTTATACTTATTGTCGTCATAAATATACTGCTGCGACAATAAAGGCATTAAATCAAAATGGATATAAAGTTAGTGGTGTTATAGATGATGGTGAAGCATATATTGATACTAGTTTTTTAGGTTTTAAAACTATAAATTCACAGAAGTTTTTAGATGAAATTAAGGATAATATTAATGATGTTCTGGTAATTATTACACATCAACGTGAAAAAACACTTAATAAAATTTCGAGTAATTTAATTAATAAGGGTTTAAAAAAAGAACAGATAGTAAAAATAAAATATTAATTATGAAACTATTTTATATTTTACAGGTTCTTTTAGTTGGATTGCTGCATCTATAGTTCCAACGTTATGGTCTCTACCATTACAGGATTTACAAGCTTCTAAAAATTCAGTTTCAAAATAAAGATTGCGTATAAGTTCTTTTAATTCATTTTTATTATGTTTTTCTAAGTCTATTATTTCTTTTGAGTGAAAAGGAATAGCTTTTAGATTTGTCGCATTAGCTGCAAATGGACATAAATATAAATGCCCGTGCAGTATTGTTAATCCTTGATTTTCACAACAGTTTCCAAAAACTTCTTTGTTTTCTTCATCAGTTCTTTCTGTTGTAATTATTCTTCCACAGTCTTGCCAGGAGTTGACAGATTGTGCACTATGTCTAATATTTAATCTATTCAATTCTGAAACTAGTTTATCAATATTTTTAGATAATTTTCCATAGTTAGATATATCAAAAAATACTTTTTCATTTTGAAATAATTCCAATTTTTCAGGTTTTGGACATATTGTGCCATTAGTATTTATTTGTAGTTTCCCATAATTATCATATTTATATAAATGTTCTACCACTTCATATATCTTTTTATACATAAAAGGTTCTCCGCCCAGCACTCTAATTTCAAATACGTAATCAACAGTATTAAGAAACTTATCAATAGATTTTATACATTGTTCAAAATCTTCATCTACAGGTTTTGCATAATATTGCATTAGATTAGAACATCCATCGCATTTTAATGAGCATTTTTCGGTCAAAACTAAATCTACAGCTTTTATATTTAGTTTATTATTTTTATTTTTTTGAGCTATTAAATCATACATGTAGGCATCTACTTTTTGTCTAACTTTTTCTTTCGACCAATAGATATTACATTCCTTCAAGGTAAGGTTTAATTCTGAGAAAATAAAATCGCAGTCTAATACATTAGTAAGTTTCATATCTCTTAATTGGCGATGTATATATGGAAATGTTAAATCTGACGCGACAAGTATAGGAATTTCATTATTAGTATTTTTTAAATCACTAGGAGGAATAACCTTATGTCCATTATATACTTTACCCCATCTTGATTTATTATTATCTGTAAGGCATAAAATATTAATATTAGCTTTATTTAAAGCCGCTAATACAATATTTCCCAAATTACCCGTACCAAAAACAATTACGCCACTACTTTTTTGTAGCTCTTTATATGTTTTGCCTGGATTATCTACTTTAAAAGGAGATCTATATAACATTTTACATCTTTAATTTTTTTAAATAAATCTATACTTACCACTAGCTTGCAAAAAAATCAATTTACTATAGATTATTCTTTATAATTCTTGGGAATTACAAATATGTTTAGGTCAATTTGGCGTAAATTGAATAAGTTAAGTAATAGTAATTTATATATTTTTATAAGATTTTTAATAAGAATAATTGTAGTACCTTTAACGCATTTCTTGTGGTTTTTTGAACCGTTTATAAAAATTCGTATTTTTAGAGGAGAAATTGGAAGAATTGGACATTTATGTGCATATTTTGAAGTATTGATTAGAACTAAGGAGATAAATTTATCTGATAAAAAACAATTAAATATATTTGTAGTACCTAACAATCCGGCAAATAAAACTTTATATAAAATGTGGAAGCGAAATCTTATATTTATAGAAAGTAATAAGTTAGATTTTATATATCATCTTTGTTCACCTTGGTTAAAAAAATTGAGACATTTTGGGCCTTCTAATATACCACAAGGTGCACTTCCTCAGTCTAAGCCTACTCTTAGGTTTACAGGTGATGAAAATATTGCTGGTAAGAAATTAATAAAAAAAATGGGAATAGAGTCAGATGATTGGTTTGTATGTCTGCATAGTAGAAGTTCAAGTTTTTTAAAGAAAAAATTCTCTAATAAGGATTTTAGTTATCATGATTTACGAGATAGTTCTTTTGAAAAGTTGGATAAGTCAGTTAAACTAATTACTAAATTAGGTGGTAAATGTTTAAGAATGAGTAATGGTGAAAATAAGAAGCTAAATAAGAAATTATCAAAAAATGTTATTGATTATGCTAATAAATGGCATAGTGATTTTATGGATGTGTATTTGCCAAGCAATTGTAAGTTTTTTTTAGGTGGACCTAGTGGATTATTATCTGTTTCTCATATTTTTAATATCCCTGTTGCTTGTACTAATTGTTGGCCGGTCTCTAAAGTTTCAATTCCATCAGATAGTTTATTTATTCCAAAATTAATGTGGAATAAGGAGAAAAAAAGATTTTTAAGCTATAAAGAGATTAAAGAATATAATCTGGATAAATATAGATATGCTAGTGATTATAAATCTCTAGGAATAGAAGTTATAGAAAATGATGCTGATGATATAGAATTATTAACTAGAGATATATTAGATATGATAAATAATAATAAATTATCTGATAATGATGAAAATTATAGAGATAAATTTATGAATAAATATTTTACAGTTAACAAATTTATGAATAAGTATAATAAAAGTTATGAAGGATTTAAAAATTCTGGGAAGATTTCTTGGAGATTTTTAAACAAACATAGTTTTTTAATGGATAAATAATATTCTAGTGGAAGTAATATGGATTTTATTGATGATTATTTTAAAAAGTTTTCTAAAGATTGTTTAGATCTTTCTTATGATTCTATTAGGCTTATTGTTAAACAACTCGTAGCTCTTAGGAATAGAAATGGAAGGCTTTTTGTTTTAGGAGTCGGAGGTTCTGCTGGGAACGCAAGCCATGCGGTAAATGATTTTAGGAAGTTGTGCAACATAGAAGCGTATGCTCCAACTGATAATGTATCAGAATTGACAGCAAGAACTAATGATGAAGGTTTTGATACTATATTTTCCGAATATTTAAAAGTCTCTAGGGTTACAAATAAAGATGCAATACTAATTTTTTCTGTAGGTGGCGGAAATATAGAAAAAAATGTAAGTCTTAATTTGATTAGCGCTATAAAAGAGGCAAAAAAAAATAATATGAAAATTTTTTCAGTGGTTGGTAAGCCAGATGGCTATGCGGCGAAAAATAGTGATATAAGTGTTATTATTCCTGTTAGCGATTCTGCACTAGTGACTCCTATTTCTGAAGCTTTTCAAGCGGTTATTTGGCATTGTATTGTGTCACATCCAAATTTAGCTCAAAACGCAACTAAATGGTGAATATTTAGTGTTAAGAAAAGCTATATTTTTAGATAGAGATGGAGTTTTAAATAAACCAAAAATTGTTAATGGAAGACCTTTTGCACCTACTAAATTAGAAGATTTTATATTATATGATGAAGTTGTAGAAATTATTAATAATTTTAAAAAGCATTTTTATAAAATTATAGTAGTTACTAATCAAAAAGATGTAGGTAAAGGAATAATAAGTATGAACGTGCTAGAACGTATGCATAAAATTTTACTTAAATCTCTTCCTATTGATGAAATTAAAGTATGTACATGTATAGATGAATGTGATTGTTATAAACCTAATCCTGGTATGTTATTGGAGGCCAAAAATAAATGGAAACTTAATTTAAAAGAATGTTATATAATTGGAGATAGTTGGAGAGATATAGGAGCAGGATATAATGCTGGTTGTAAGACCATATTAATAGATAGAAAATATAAAATGCCAATGCTATATAGACCAGATTTTATAGTAAAATCTTTAAAAGAAGCGGAAAAAAAAGTTTTAAATTTATGAATGGAGATTGTTATGAATCATATAAGTTTAGATAAGCTCAAAATAAAAATATATGCTGATGGAGCAGATATTAATCAGATAAAATATTTTTATAATGATCCACTAATACAAGGTTTTACAACAAATCCTACTTTGATGAAGAAGCAAGGTGTAAATGACTATGAAAGTTTTGCTAAAGATATACTGGGGATAGTAACTGATAAACCAATAAGTTTTGAAATTTTTGCAGACGACACTAATACGATAATAGAACAAGCAAAATATATTTCATCTTGGGCATCAAATGTTTATGTAAAAATTCCTGTAACAAATACTTCTGGTGAATTTTTAGGTTCAGCAATAGAGAAATTATCTAATAAAGGAATAAAGTTGAATATAACAGCTGTTTTTACTTTTGAACAAGTTAAAAATATATTTTCTATTTTAAATAATGATACTCCTACGGTAATTTCTATTTTTTCCGGAAGAATTGCTGATGCTGGAATAGATCCGGTTAAATATTTTATAAAATGCAAAGAAAATATTTTAGCTAAACCTAATATAGAATTTCTTTGGGCGAGTCCTAGAGAATTATATAATATATATCATGCAGAAGAAGCAGGAGCAGATATTATAACAGTTTCACAAGACCTTATAAATAAATTTAAGAATATTGGAAAAGATTTAAACACTTATAGTAAAGAAACAGTACAAATGTTTTATAATGATGCTAAAGCGGCAGGCTATAAATTAAGTAGTAATTAAGAAAAAGGATAAATAATTTGAAACTAAAAAATATAAATACAGTACTTGTAACGGGAGGAGCCGGCTATGTTGGCAATATTTTAGTTCCTTATTTATTAGAAAATAATTATAAGGTTATTGTTTATGATGCTATGTATTTTTATGAAGGTACTTTATCTGTGCATAAAAATTTGAAAATTTTAGAAGGAGATATTAGAGATATTAATTTGTTTAAATCTGCATTAAAAAATGTAGATGCAGTTATTCATATGGCTTGTATTTCTAATGATCCAAGCTTTGAGCTGGATCCAAAATTATCTACTTCAATTAATTATACTTGTTTTGAGCCGTTGGTGGTTGCTTCAAAAGAAGCAGGTGTAAAAAGATTTATTTATTGTTCATCAAGTTCTGTATATGGAATATCAGAATCTCCAGATGTAACAGAAGATCATCCTCTTGTTCCATTAACACAATATAATAAATATAAAGCGATGTGTGAGCCAGTTTTATTTAAACATCAAAGTAAGGATTTTACATGTGTTATTCTTAGACCTGCCACTATATGTGGTTATAGCCCTAGGTGCAGGTTAGATTTAACTGTTAATATTTTAACTAATCATGCATATAATAATAATAAAATTTTAGTTTTTGGAGGTACTCAAAAAAGACCTAATTTACATATAAAAGATATGGCAGAAGCTTATAAATTATTTTTAGAGGCGCCGGTAAATAAAATATCAGGTGAAATTTTTAATATTGGTTATCAAAATTATTCTGTTAATGAAATTGCAGAAATAATAAAAAGAAGTTTAGAAAAATTTGAGAACAGAGATGATATTATCATCGAAAAAGTTCATTCAGATGATAATAGGTCGTATCAGATTAATTCAGATAAAATATATAAAGTATTGGGATATAGACCTAGAAGAACACTAGAGGAGGCAGTTTCTGACTTATGTAAAGCTTTTACAGATGGAAAACTTCCTAAAAGTCTAGTGGATGATAGATATATGAACGTAAAAGTTATGAAAAATAAAAATATAATGTAAAGAGATATAATGAGCAATGTATTAGTAACAGGTGGGGCAGGTTTTATAGGAAGCCATATGGTAGATTTGCTACTAAGAGAAAGTTATTCTGTAAGGGTATTAGATAATTTAGTTTCTGGAAAACACTTAAATCTTTCACATCATAAAAAAAATATTAATTTAATTTTAGATGAAAGAGATATTAGACAAGTAGATTACAAAGATAAGATATATAAGGATATTGATTATATATATCATTTTGCAGGTATTGGAGACATAGTTCCATCTATAGATTATCCGCTGGAGTATATGAGTGTAAATACTCAAGGTACTGCTAAGGTATGTGAAGGTGCTAGACACAATTCTGTTAAAAAAATAGTTTATGCTGCATCTTCGTCTTGTTATGGTCTTGCTAAAGTTCCTACAAATGAAAAAGCAAATATTTGTCCTCAATATCCTTACGCATTGAGTAAATATTTAGGAGAACGTAGTGTTTTACATTGGCACAAGGTATATAATTTGCCAACAAATATAATTAGAATTTTTAATGCTTATGGAACTAGGTCTAAAACATCTGGAACATATGGTGCAGTTTTCGGCGTGTTTTTAAGACAAAAAATATCTGGAAAACCTTTTACAGTTGTAGGAGATGGAAGCCAAAAAAGAGACTTTTTGTATGTGACGGATGTTGCTAATGCTTTTTATAAGGCCAGTATTACAGATAAAGTAGGAGAAATTTATAATTTAGGTGCTGGTAACCCACAGTCCATAAATTACTTGGTAAAACTTTTAGGTGGACCTGTAAAAAATATTCCTAAAAGACCAGGGGAGCCACAGGTCACTTGGGCAGATATTTCAAAAATAAAAAAAGAGTTAAGTTGGAACCCTAAAGTATCATTTGAAGAAGGAGTAAAAAAAGTATTAACAGAGATTAATTATTGGAAGGATGCTCCATTATGGGATGAAAAATCTATAGAAATGGCGACAAAAAATTGGTTTAATAATTTACATTAAGTCTCTTATTATATATAGGTTTATTATGAATGATACTAACTATAAAAACAAAATTAAAACGGCTGAAGAAATAACTAAAATTGTAGGAATTAGACCTAGAGATAAAAAAGTAATTATGTGTCATGGTAATTTCGATATTGTTCATCCAGGGCATATAAGACATTTGATGTTTGCTTCATCTAGAGCTGATGTTTTGATTGCTAGCATAACATGTGATGCACATATAACAAAAGGGGATAATAGACCTTATGTACCTGAGGAATTAAGGGCCATAAATTTGTCAGTTCTTGACATGGTTGATTATGTAATTATTGATAATAATCCTAATCCTATTAATAACATAAATATTATTAAACCTGATATTTTTGCGAAGGGTTCAGATTATATTTCAGACGGAATTCATCCTAAAACATTAGAAGAAAAAAAATTAGTTGAATCATATGGAGGAGAAATAATTTTTACTCCCGGTGATATAGTTTTTTCTTCTACAAATATTATTGATAAAAGACCACCTAAACTAAAATATGAGAAACTTAGAATTTTATTGGAAGCTGAAGATATTAAATTTAAATCTCTTTATGATGTATTAGATTTAGGAAATAAAAAAGAAATTTTAGTAATTGGAGATACAATTGTAGATTCTTATACAGAGACTGAAATGATAGGTGGACAAACTAAAACTCCTACTATATCAGTTCGTTATATTGATAAAAAAAATTATGTGGGAGGTGCTGGTATTGTAGCTAAACATATAGCTGCTGCAGGAGCTAAAGTAAACTTTTCTACAGTACTTGGTGATGATGATTTAAGACGATATGTAGAAAATGATATTAAGAATAGTAAAATTAAATTAGATACTATTGTAGATAAATCACGACCTACAACAAATAAAAATGTTATCACTAATGGAGTTTATAAATTACTTAAATTAGATTACATAGATAATAGAGCTATAAATGATAATATTTTAGAAAAGATTAGTAAGAGTATTTCAAATTTTTCTGGAGATGCGGTTATATTTAGTGATTTTAGGCACGGAATATTCAATGCTAGATCTATCCCTAAATTAATAAAGTCTATACCTAATAATGTAATAAAAGTAGCGGATAGTCAAGTTGCTTCAAGGTGGGGAAATATACTTGAATTTCAAGGTTTTGATTTAATTACTCCAAATGAAAAAGAGGCAAGATTTTCTTTAGGTGATCAAGATTCTGTTATTAGACCTCTTGCAAAAGATTTATATGATAAAGCAAATTGTAAAAATTTACTACTTAAGTTGGGGGAAAAAGGTATTATAGTGTACCGAGAGTCAAGTGACAGTTCTCAATTACGTTCATTTTTTGCATTAGATAGTTTTGCTGAAAATGTTATTGATCCAGTGGGAGCAGGAGACGCAATGCTTTCTTATTCTACACTATCATTTTTGAATTCTAAGAACATATTAGTGGCTGCCATAATAGGCCTAATTGCTGCATCTTTAGAGTGTGAACATGATGGAAATGTTCCTATAAAGCCAGATAGCATTAAGAAGAGGCTTAAAAGTATTGAAAAAAATATTTATAATTAGAAACATTAAATTCTTAGAAAGAAATAATTAATGATCATATCAGATTTGAAAGTAGTTGTAGTGGGAATGGGAGTACAAGGAAACAAAAGAGCTAGGTTTGCTTATAAAGATTTAGTAGCTACGGTAGATAGTAATAAAAAAGCAGATTATAATGATTTAGAAGAGATAGATGATAATATTTATGATGCAGTATTATTATGTACACCAGATGAAGTAAAATATGAATTATTAAAGAAAATAATAAATAAAAAGAAACATGTTTTAGTTGAAAAACCTTTGTTTGTTGATGATGTTGAGAAAATAATTGAATTACAAAGCATCGCTATTAAAAATAAGGTAATTTTATATACAGCTTATAATCATAGATTTGAACCCCATTTTGTTCATATGAAATCTGTATTAGATAATAATGAAATTGGTAAAATATATCGTTTAAGAATGTTTTATGGAAATGGTACTAGTGGATTAGTAAGACAATCTCCATGGAGAGATAAGGGTTCGGGAGTATTATTAGATATAGGTTCTCATTTAATAGATACTATTATTTATTGGTTTGGAGAAGATAATATCGAGATAACAGATACAAATAGTTTTTCATTTGAAAATTTATCTCCAGATCATTCAATAATTAAAGGAAAAATAAATAGTATTTTTTTTGAACTTGAAGTCAGTCTGTTAAGTTGGAGAAATAATTTTGTATGTGATATTGTTGGTGACAAAGGAAGTGTGCATATAAATTCTTTGTGTAAATGGGGGCCTAGTATATTTATAAAAAGAAAAAGAGTTTTACCTTCAGGAAAGCCTGATGAAAAAATGACTACTTTAATTCAAGATGACCCAACTTGGAAAGATGAATATACACATTTTAAAAATTTAATTGAGAAAAAAATTAATACTGATTTATCAGTAGATATTAAAATATTTAATATTTTAAAAAATTGTATTTAAAATAGAGGAATTATATGATTACAATTGGATTTTGTGGCATGAGTCATTTAGGCCTATGTTATTCTGCTGCGGCTGCTGAAAAAGGGTTTCAAGTTGTATGTTTTGATTATAGTAAAAATCAAATTAAAAAATTAAAAAAATTTGAGATTGAAGTAGAAGAACCTGAATTAAAAAAATTAATTATAAAAAATAAAAATAATATTGTTTATACAGATAAAATAGTCAAGCTTTCTTCATGTGATTTTGTTTATTTTTCATATGATGTTATTACTGACAGTAGTGGTAAGAGTGATAAATCTATATTAATAAAAAACTTAAATAATTTGATTATAAATATTCAAAAAAAAATACCATTAATAATTTTATCACAAGTGCCACCCGGTTTTACTAAAAATTATAGTAAAATTAAAAATAATTTATATTACCAAGTAGAAACACTAATATTTGGAAAAGCAATATTCCGAGCGTTAAATCCAGAAAGGTTTATCATTGGTTCGAATAATCCTAATTATGATTTATCTAAAAAATATAAATATTTTTTAAATGTATTTAATTGTCCTATTTTTACAATGAGGTATGAAAGCGCAGAATTGGCAAAAATAGCAATTAATTGTTATTTAGCTTCTAATGTATCTTTAACAAATACATTAGCTGAAATAAGTTATGCAATTGGAGCTAGTTGGGAAGAAATCGTTCCTACACTTAAATTAGATAAAAGAATTGGAAAATACGCTTATTTAAAGCCTGGATTAGGTATATCAGGTGGTAATATTGAACGTGATTTAACTTCTATAAAAAAAATAGGTAAAAAAGAAAAATCAAATATAGAATTGATAAATACTATTATAGATTTAAGTAAATATAGTAAAAACTGGTTATACAGAAATGTTAATATTCATCTAAGAAAAAATAAATATACAAAAATTTCTATTCTTGGACTCTCATATAAAGAAAATACTAATTCTATAAAAAACTCTGCTTCTATTGAATTAATTAAGAAAATAAAAAATGCTGATATAAGAGTTTATGATCCGTCTGTTAAAAATATTAAAATTAAAAATGTTATTGAATATAAAACATCAAATGGAGCGATCAAAAATTCTGAAATATTAATAATAGCGACTCCATGGGATGAATTTAGAGATTTAGATTTAAAAGCTATTAGTTTACTTATGAATGGTAAAATTATTATAGATCCCTATAAAATTTTTAACGAAGATTTAGTAAAAAAATTTGGGTTTGATTATTATAGTATTGGTTAAAATTTCATTTTTATAAGGACATATATAATGAAAAATAAAATTATAATTTTAGGTTCTTCTGGTTTTATAGGAAAAGCTATTTCTGATGAATTACGAAAAACAAATAAAAATTTTCTAGGTTTTTCGAGTACAGATATAAATTTATTATTAGAAGAAAGTATTTTAAAATTAAATAATCAATTAATAGAAGGGGATATTGTAATTTTTGTATCTGCTTTGGCGCCATGTAAAGACCAGGAAATGTATAAAAAAAATATAATGATGATAAATAATTTTTTTAGCTTAATAGAACTTAAAAAGATAAAGCATTTTTTATATATTAGTTCTGATGCCGTATATGAAGATTCAAAAAATTTAATTTCTGAAAATAATAAAAAAAGTATTGATAACTTTCATGCTAAAATGCATGTAGATAGAGAAAAAATAATTACTTCATATTGTTATAATGAAGATATAAATTTAACAATAGTTAGGCCAACATTGGTATATGGACCAGGAGATACACACAATGGTTATGGTCCTAATAAATTTATTAGAGATATAAATAGTAAAAAGAATATTATTCTTTTTGGAAAAGGAGAAGAAAAAAGAGATCACATTTATATATGTGATTTAGTAAATATTATTATTGAAATTTTAGAAAAAAATATTTATGGGAGTTACACTTTGGCTACAGGGAAAGTAATTTCGTTTTATGAGATCGCCAAAATTGTTTGTAATCTTAAAGATATTTCTTACGATAATATTGAATTCTCTGAGCGTATTGGGCCGATGCCTCATAATGGATACAGAGCTTTTGATATATCAAAAATAAAAAGTAAAATATCTAATTTTAGTTTTACTGATTTAGATGAAGCACTCAAAATATCTATAAAAAATTTGTTTTATTTATAACAAAAGAAAGTATTATTATTTATGGATAATTTTAAGTTTAAAATTTTACCTAGTGAATGGATTAAGTCTTATAATATTTTACGTATATTGACGGATTTATCTAATTATAAATCCTTAAAAATCATTTTATTAGCTGTACTAGTTACACTTTTAGAAGCAATAAGTTTAACCTTAATTATGCCATTATTGAAACTTATTAGTAGTGGTTCAGAGTTAGTAGTTGCAGATTCTAATAATCATATTACAAATACTGTTATATTAGTATTAAATTATGTTGGTTTTCCTGTAAAGTTTGCTTCAATATCAATTCTTATTGGAGTTATAGTACTGATTAGGCAATACTTAAACTTTATATTAAGTAAATACTTAGCTAAAATTAGGGCTAATAATAACAAAACATTAAGAAAAAAAATTTTTAAAGCTACTTTTTTATCAAAACCTTCAAATATAGAAGATTTGGGTACCGGGAGTTATGTTGAGCTTATGGCTAATCAAAGTGGTAAAGCATCAGTGTATTTGGTACATGTAATTAAATATTTTTCTATTTTATTATTATGTTTTTTTTATGTTGCATTAGCATTCGCTATAACACCAATGATAACTTTAATAGCTATATTATTAGCAGTTTTTATATTAATTTTTGCTAATAGAATTATTAGTAAAATAAAAACTATAACTGCAAATAATGTTAGAGATTTAAAATATTTTTCAAAGTATTTATCGGAATGTTTTTCTTCTTGGAGAGTCATAAAATTAGCTAATTCTTATGACTATGAAAATAAAAGGAATGAAAAGTGGATTAATCAAATAGCAGATCAAGATTATCAAGTAGAATTGAATATGGCCAAAACAACACTTTATATTACATTAGTGATTATGACATTGTTACTATTTGTTTTAAATATTGGTGTCAATATTACCAACATTGAGTTAAGTATATTAGTCATATTTAGTATTATGTGTCTCAGATTAATTCCTATTATTTTATCAATAGTTGCATACCAAACACGTATAACTGTGTCAGCAGAAAGCTTAAATAGAATATTTCAAGTATTAAATGATTTGAAAAATAACCAAGAAATAGATATAGGAAAAAAAAATATAACAGTTAAAGACGGAATTATATTTGATAATTTAGCATTTAAGTATCCTGGATCTAATAATTATGTATTTAAAAATTTTAATGAAAAGATTCCCTTTGAAAAAGTTACAACTATTTCTGGAAAGTCGGGATCTGGAAAGTCAACTTTATTAGATTTAATAACAAGAATATATGACATGTATGATGGAGAGATTAAGGTGGATGGAATTTCTATTAGGGATATAAGCCTAATAAATTATAGAAATAATATTTCATTATTATCGCAAAATCCGTTTGTATTTGATGATTCAGTTTTATCTAATATAAGTTATGGTAATGCAGATTTAAAAAATAATGATATTATTAATGCTGCTAAATTAGCAAATGCTCATGATTTTATTACTAAACTTTCAGATGGATATAATACAATTCTAGGTGAGCGGGGTAGTAAACTTTCTGGAGGACAAATTCAGAGAATAGTTTTGGCAAGGATTTTAGCCAGTAAAGCAAAAATAATTATTTTAGATGAGCCAACTAGTTCATTAGATAAAGTGGCGTCGGAGAAAATTATTGATGCTTTAATAAATATAAAAAATACTTCAAAGTATACTTTAATTATAGTTTCTCATTCTAAAAGAATTATTGAATTAGGAGATAAAATAATAAATATAGATTAATGTAATGAAAACATTTATAAATTTATATAAATAAATATATATATATAATGCTTTTTATTTTTTTAATTATATAGATTGATAATAGTATAATGTCATTTATAAATTCTTGGAAAATAACAAAAAACTCATTTTCGTATCCAAGTCGGGCTAGAAATATCGTGTTTTATGATTTTGATGATTTTGAGGAAAATGTAAATCGAGAAAATCCTGAATTTACAGATAATATAGTTAAATCTTTATTGGAGGGAGATTTCTTTATACTTAAAAATGCATATACTAAAAGTTTTATGTTAAATTTAAAAATTAATACTTTTAATTATTTTAAAAATAAACCATCAGAATTTTATAAAATGCTTGAGGGATCTCCGGATTTTCATAGAAAAATTGATTTGGAAACTGGAAAAAAATACAGTTTTAGGTCATGTAAACATTCTTTTTATTTTTATCCATGGAATAATGATCCTTTAAATTTATTTTCCCCAATTTATGAAAGATGGAGAGTTATAAAAAAATTGATGGGCTTAGATTCAAAAGCTTATGAAAAAAATACGCCTAAAGATGGAGTGATAGACAGAATACAAGTAGTTAAATATCCTTCTAAAATAGGTTTTCTTGAACCACATGTAGATCCGTATATGTATCAAAAGTTAATAATTAGTAGTTATATGAGTAAAAAGGATATAGATTTTGAAGGGGTTGGCTTTTATTTATTAGATAAAAATGATAATATTATGTCTGTAGAAGATTCAATAGATATAGGTGATATGGGGATAGGTATGGCTACATTATATCACGGAGTTGCTCCAGTAAATCTCACTAAGGAAGCAGATTGGGATGATGTTAATGATGGAAGATGGTTCTTATCATTATATAGTAATGTTTCAGATGAAGTTGATAAAAGGCATACAAGTGATAGTGTATCAGAAAAGATAAATTTTGATGGTAGTATAAAAAAGAAAATATTTCCCGTTGGATTATAGTGTAATATTAAAGGATAAAGAAAATAGTTCAAAATTCTAAAAATAAACGTTATGAGCATGAAAGCCCTATGGCTTCATTAGTAAATAATCCTAATATTGATAAATATGAGGATGCTAAAAAATATATTAATGAAGTTATAAAAGGCAAGACAGTCAAAAATATATTGTTAATAAATCCGCCAGATGTGGATGAAGTAATTTTTGATTATAAAGTAGCTAAAAGAGGTAGGGCTAATAATTATCCATCATATGGAATAGGTGTTTTAGCTGCACAATTAAGAGAGAAGAATTATAACATAGACATATGTAATCTTAATCATGAAGTACTTAAAAATGTTTACTATTCTAATTCAGAAGAAGAATTTAATTTTTTAGATACGTGGCATGCAGGAATTGATCAAAAAATAAAAAAATTTAAACCAGATTTAATAGGTGTAAGTTGTTTGTTTTCTGTGACTCACAATTCATTTAAAAAGGTTTGTAAGTATATAAGTGTAAAATATCCTGAATTACCTTTATTAGTTGGTGGTGTTCATGTTTCTCATGATATAAAAGGTGTAATGAGCGATCTTGAAGGTGTAGATTTTGCATTATTATTTGAAAGTGATAGAGCTTTTCCTAATTTTTTAGAAATTTTAAATGAATCAAAAGAAATTAATGAATTAGCGCAGTTTGCTTATAAAAAAGATGATGAAATTATTATATTTGAAAATAGGTTGGTTCCTAACACTGAAGTTATGAACATTAGACCAGCATATGATTTAATGGATGTAAAAAATCATTCTAAATATGGGACTTTAGGTTCATGGCATGGAACATTGAATCAAAATACAGTGGTATCTACTTGTCAATCTAATAGAGGATGTAGAGCTGCATGTACTTTTTGTAATGTTAGAACATATCATGGTAAAGCAGTTAGGCATAAATCTGTTGATAGTGTTGTAGATGAATTATTATGTTTACAAAATGATTACGGCGTTGAACATATAGTATGGTTGGATGATGATTTACTAAAAGATGAAAAAAGGACTATTCATATGTTTAATGAAATGGTTAAAAGAAATGTAAAATTAACTTGGGATGCTACAAATGGAGTTATAGCACATTCTTTAAAAAAATTTGAAGTTGTTGATGCGGCTCATTCAAGTGGTTGTATAGGTTTACACATAGGAATAGAGTCTGGTAATCCAGATATTTTAAAGCAAATAAGAAAGCCTGGTACAGTGGAAACTTTTATTGCAGCATCGGAGGTATTACATAAATTTCCAACTATTAATTGTAGAGCATTATTAATGTTAGGTTTTCCTAATGAAACTTTAGGAATGATATTTGATACAATTGAATTAGCAGAAAAAATCAATTTTGATTGGGCAAATTTGTCAATATTGCAACCATGGAAAGGAACTCCAATATATGAAGAAATGTCCAATGAAGGGTTAGTAGGTATGGAGGAAGGGACGTTAAAGGATGAAGATGAAGAAAATGCTCCCTATCAACTTGGAACTTATTCTAGACAAAGAGCTATTGAGCAAGGAAAAATTGGTCAAAGCCACTTCGGTGAAAAAATTGGAATAAATAATGGTTTTTTAAAAAAAATAAATGCAAAAAATTTAGATATAATACCTTCTAAAAAAGAATTAGATGATATATGGTTTTATATGAATATAAGAATTAATTTTGCAAGATTACTTAGAGAAAAAAGGTCAGAAAAAATAAAACAACAATATAATTGGTTAAATTATGTTTGTAATAAAACTGCTCCAGATAATGCTATGATTATATATTTTTTTGCTTTAATGCAAAAAAGACATTTAGGTTATGTAGGAGAAGATATTACAAATAGGCTACGAGAGAGACTTAAAACAGATTATTGGAAAGAAAGGTTTGAATTTTTTGACCTTAGTATAGAGCATTTAGTTAAAGAAACATTTCCTACGCATATAAAATCAGGGGGTATTCCTAATGATTATGAGGGTGATTTTAGTAGATTTTATTTTCCAGAAAATATAATTAATTAAATTTATCCTCTTCTCTCCATATATCCTTGTTCTGCAAATGGCGCTCTTTCTCTGACATCATTTTTAAATTTTAACCAAGAATTATAAATTCTTTTATTTATATCTCCTTCATTAGCTGTTTCGGCTACAACTTCTTCACTAATTTTAAACATTTTATCATATATTTCTTTTGGAAAATTATTTATTTTGACATCATATTCATTTATTAGTTTTCTTTGTGCCGCACTATTACCATAAGTAAATTCAGCTAGCATTCTATTATTTTCTGATACGGAAGCGTGCTCAACAATTTTTTGTAAATTTTTAGGTAATTTTTCATATTCTTCTTTATTCACCATAAATTCAGTATGAGTTCCTGGTTCATGAAATCCTGGTCCGTAATAATATTTAGCCGCTTGATAAAAGCCAAAGGCTAAGTCATTATATGGACCAACCCATTCCGTAGCATCTATTGCACCAGATTCCAGTGCAGGCATAATTTCCCCTCCTGGAAGTGCTATAGCAGTCGCACCCATTCTATTTATTACTTCAGCACCAAGTCCAGGCATTCTCATTTTTAAACCTTTAAAATCTTCAAGTGATTTTATCTCTTTTTTAAACCATCCACCCATTTGTACTCCTGAATTACCTCCTAAAAATCCTTTTAAATTATAATTAGCGTAAAGTTCATCCCATAATTCTTGACCACCTCCATAATGAATCCAGGCGTCGTGTTCTTGCGCCGTTAATCCACCCGGAACTGTAGCAAAAAAAGGTGTTGAGCGATTTTTATTAATCCAATAATAGCTTGCTCCGTGACTCATTTGAGCAGTTCCTTGACTTACTGCATCAAAGCATTCAAATGGCGGAACTAATTCTCCGCCTGCATAGAGTTTAACCGTTAATTGTTCATCTGACATAGTAGTAATGGAATCAGCAATCCTTTGAGCTCCGGTCCCTAGTCCTGGAAAATTTTTAGGCCAGGTAGTAACCATTTTCCAATGAATAATCCCTTTAGATATAGAAGCTGATTTTTCTGGTTTGTCTGGAGTTCCTCCATCTACTTGTTCTTTACAACTTGCTAACAATCCCGTTGCAGCAGTTAAAGCTGTAGCCCCTATAAGAATTTGTCTTCTTTTAAATAACTTTTTTTTGTTTTTCATTCTTATTCTCCTATAATTTTTCGTATGCCTCGGCCCTATCTCTCATATATCCAAAATCACCATATTTTTGATATCTCATTGATTGATTTAAAAAATTATTCCAACTACTATAAATTTTTTCATGAAGAGGCCCTAAATTTGCGGTTTCTTCGACTACTTCTTTAGAAATTTTAAACATATTATTTAGCACATCCCTAGGAAATGGTCTTACATCAACATTATGTTTTTGTTTAAGAATATCTAAAGAGTATCCACTATTGGCAAAATATTCACTTGGACCTTCTAATGCGGAAGCATGGCAAGCATCTTTAATAATAGATTTTAGATCATCGGGTAGAGAGTTAAAACTATTATTATTCATGATCAATTCATTGGCAGTTCCTCCTTCATGAAATCCAGGTCCGTAATAATATTTAGCTACCTTATAAAAACCTAGGGCTAAATCATTCCAGGGACCTACCCATTCTGCTGCATCAATTACTCCAGATTGTAAGGCGGGCATAATCTCACCTGCGGGCATATTTACAGCTGTTCCGCCCATTCTGTTAACTACTTCTGCCCCTAAACCTGGCATACGCATTTTAATACCTTGAAAATCTTCCATAGAATTTATTTCTTTTTGAAACCAGCCTCCCATTTGTACACCTGTGTTTCCAGCTAAAAAGCTTTTTACACCAAATTCAGCATATACTTCATCCCAAAGTTCTTGTCCTCCTCCAAATATTATCCATGCTGCTTTCTCCATTGCAGTCATACCTCCTGGTACAGTGCAGAAAAATGGAATAGCTTTATGTTTTGATATCCAATAATAGGGTGCAGCATGTCCACATTCTGCTGTTCCTTCTCTAACGGCATCGAATACTTCAAAGGCTGGAACTATTTCATTAGCAGCAAAATTTTTTATCTCTAATTTTCCACCGGAAGATTCAGTAATTCTTTTTGCTAATTTTTGGGATTGTGTTCCTCCACCTGGAAAATCCCTAGGCCAACAAGTAACCATTTTCCATTGAATAATTCCTTTAGATATAGAAGCTGATTTTGCAGGTTTATCTGGGGTTCCTCCATCAACTTGTTCTTTACAACTTGCTAGTAATCCTGCGGCAGCAGTTATAACTGTTGCTCCAACAAGGATTTGCCTTCTTTTAAATAATTTTTTTTTACCTTTCATGTTTGCCTCCTAAATAAGCTCTAAATTAATTAATAGTAAAATTTTTCCATTCGTTATTAACTAGTTTTTGTAATCCAGAAAATTTACTTTTATAAGCCATTTTTGGTGATTCTTTAATCCAATAACCTAAGTATACGTATCTTAGATTTAATTTTTTTGTTTCTTGGATATGCCAGTCTATCATCCAAGTTCCTAGACTATCTTTAGCTCTTTCAGGCTCAAAAAACTTATATATTCCACTTAAACCATCTTTAACTTTATCTGTAAGGCTGGCTGCAATTAAAACATTATTTTTGTCTCTAAATTCGTACACATAGGTTTCTACTGGAGTATCCTCAATCATGGCTCTAAATTCAGAAAAATTCATAGTTGCCATGTCACTATCATAATGTCTAGTTCTTTGGTACTTATTAAATAGGTCAAATTGTTCTCTTGTTGCTATGGGAGGTCTTTCCCAATGTGTAAGGTCAAATGCTCTTTTTTTAGCTCTTTTAATAGATCTATTAGGATAGTATTCTTTAACATCAATTCTGACCGGAATGCAGGCATTACAGGAGTTACAGGCAGGTCTATAAGCAGTTCTATGAGATCTTCTAAACCCTGCGTTTGTTAGAATATGATTAATTTGATTAGTGTTAGGACCTGAAATTTCTGTTATAATTTTTTTTTCATTTTTTTCAGGTATATATGGACATATCTGAGGGGAGGTTCCATAAAATATTTGAAGTGGTTTTTTAATAGATATAGTCATAAATACATCTTACTACAAAATTAAATATTAATATAGACCATAATACCAGGGTACAAATAAACTAAATGCTAACCAACAAATAATTGTTAATGGAATACCGCCAATTATAAAATGTTTAAATTTATAATTTCCAGCAGCCATTACTAATAAGTTTGTTTGGTATCCATATGGTGTTGCAAAAGAACAATTAGCAGCCAATATGATAGTTATAATAAATGGAACAGCATCCATATTTAATGTTGAGGCAATAGATATTCCTAAGGGCATAAATAATGCAGCACTAGCATTGTTGGTTAAAAAATTAGTCATTAAAGCGATAAATATAAATAAAATTGAAAGGATTAATCCAGGATTAGAGCTATCAATATTTTCTATTATCAGATACGCTCCATAGTGTGCTAGTCCAGTAGCTTCAATAGCACTGCTAAGAGCTAGCATTGAAACAATAGTTAAAAATACATGTCTATTTAATGAATTTATTGCTCTTTCAGCACTTAATACTCTAGTAATTAACATTGCTGAGGCGCCTATCATAGCCGCGGCAACACTAGGAATTATACCTGATGCAATTGTAAATACAGTAAATAAAAATATAAATAACGATCTTCTAGCAAATTTTTTTCTTGGAAGTATTGTAGAAGTATAATCGAATAGGATTATATCAGGAAAGTTTTTTAAATTTTCTACAGCATTCTTAGAGCCTTGAATTAAAAGAACATCTCCATCTTCTAACACAATATTTGTAATTTGTTCTCTAATAATTCTGGTATTCCTTTTTATTCCTAAAACAATACAATTGGTTAGTTTTCTGAAACTAGTTTCTTCAATCTCCCTTCCTGCCATTCTTGATTGAGGAGAAATTAATGCTTCAACTAAAATTTGTTCTCCAGCTAGGTGTTTTTTATCATCTGTATCATAATAGTGGTCCTCTTCGTTTTGAATTGTAGGATGAAGTTGATCCCCAAATTTAATTAGAGCATTTTCAATAGTTTTTCTTGCTGCTGAAACTACGATGATATCATCAATCTGTATTTTAGTTTTGAAATATGGAGAAATAGAATGTTCACCTCTTTGAATCATTAAGATTTGCATATCCTTTAATGATTCTAATTTTCCGTTAATAATTTCTTCGCCTATTAAATCGTTATCACTATTAATTTCAATTTGGGCCATAAAGTTATTTTTTTCTGATTCAATAATACTTTTAGATTTTTTTCTATCAGGCAATAATTTGGGTAAAATAAATATTACAAAAAGTATGCCAGGTACAGCTATCAATAGACCAGGAATGGTAACACTAAAAAATCCTATGTTATTAATTCCTAGATCTTTTGCTACTTCTGCTCCTATTATATTAGTACTTGATCCTACTAATGTAGTCATTCCTCCTAAAATTCCAGCATAACTTAATGGAATTAAGGCTTTGCTTAAAGAGAGATTCATTTTTTCTGCAATTATAGAAAGTAAAGGAATAAATATTATAATTATAGGAGTATTATTCATAATGCTTGAAATTATAGCAACTATTAATAAGAGTAGAATGAGAAGTGTGCTTTTATCGGTTCTGAAATCTCTATTTAAGTGCATAATGCTGTCTACAAATGTATTTAATATTCCTGTAGAATAAACTCCTTGTGCTACCACCAATAGTGCCATTACTGTTAAAAGGCCTTGATTGGAAAAACCTGCTATAAAGCTATCAAACCCTAAACCTTTAACTGGAAAAATTTCAAATAGTAAAAATAGTAAGCCTAAAACAGAAATAGAAACAGCATCTATAGGAAATTTTTTCCATGAATAACCTATTATAGAAAATATAATCAGAGCTAATGCTATTAACATTTCAAAAGTAAAAGCCATTTTAATTTTCTTTTTGTAAAAGATTAAATTCTTCTATTAATGATTTTCTATGTTCATCAAGTAGTGGGACTTTATTTCTTATTTTAGAATCTTTATGTATAGACATTTTTATAGGATTTCCTGCTACTTTAAAATTTTTAAAGGTTTTATCATTAATATTTACTATCATATTTCTAGATAATATTTGTTTAGAATTTACAGCTTCTTCAATATTATTTAGAGGCCCTACAGGTATATTTACAGATTCAAGTTTGGTAATCCAAAACTTAATAGTTTCTTTAGAAAATATTTTTTCTAATTTAGCTTTTAAATCTATAACATTTTCTACTCTTAAAGCATTTGATAGAAATTTTTTATCTTTAGATAATGATTGATAATTAATAGCTTTACATAGCCTTTTAAACATTAAATCATTTCCACATGCCATAACAATATATCCATTTTTACATCTATAACATTCAAAAGGCGCTATTGCAGGATGTCTTGCTCCTCCTGGAGGAGGACTTTTACCCGTTGCATAAAAACGTGCTATAGCATTTTCTAATATTGCTATTTGACAATCCAGCATTGATACATCAATAGCTTGTCCTTTACCTAAATTAGCTCTATCAATTATTGCAGCTAATATTCCTATGGTTGTAAATAATCCTGCAGCTATATCTCCTATGGAAGTTCCTACTCTTACAGGCTCTTGGTTTTCATATCCAGTAACACTCATTAGCCCACCCATACCTTGCACTATCATATCGTAGGCTGGTTTTTTTGCCCATGGACCTGTTTGACCAAACCCACTACAAGATGCATATATTAATTTTGGGAATTTTTTTTTCAAAATTTTATAGCTATATCCTAATTTATCCATAGTCCCAGGTTTATAATTTTCTATTAGAATATCGGCTTTTTTAAGTAAATTATTCAATATTAATTTATCTTTGTTATTTTTTAGATCTAATTTAATGCTCTCTTTTTCTCTATTAAGCGAAGCAAAATATGCTGATTGATTTTTTATAAATGGACTAAACTCTCGAGAATCGTCACCATTTGGGGGTTCTACTTTTATAATTCTTGCACCTAGATCGGACATTATCATTGTAGCATAAGGTCCAGCCAGTACTCTTGTTAAATCAATAACAATAAAATTTTTAAGAGGACCATTTTTAATTTTGTCAGTCACTTTTGAATACCAAAATTTATTTTTTTTTAATTATAAAACAATTATTTATTATAGCATATTTTAACTTTTAAAAGCTCATTAATTTACTAGTATTATTTTATATGATAAGAAAATTATATGAAGGTAATACTTTTTTTTATAATTTTAATTAGTAACGTTATAATTTTTTCTGTTTTAGCAGATGATTATAAGATGAATAGTCTTGCTTTTCCTTGTTTGGGTTGTCATGGAACTATGAATAATTCTTCTATTCCAAATATATCAGGTTTAGGCGAAGATTATATTTATTCAGCTTTATTAGACTATAAATTAGAGGAAAGAGAGCATTATATCATGCAAATTATTGCTAAAGGTTATGAAGATGATGAATTAAAAATTATTTCTAAATATTTTTCTTTAAAAGGTATAGTTGATGAATAGAAGGGAATTAATAAGATATTTTTTAAATTTATCTTTATTGGGCACTTTTGGAAATATAGGAAGTTCTTATGCTAAAAATTTAGGTAAGGTGGTAATTTTAGGAGGAGGTTGGGGAGGATTAAGTGCGGCTAAAACAATTAAGAAGTTGAATCCCTCTATTGATGTAACAATTATAGAAAAGAATAAAAATTTTCAATCTTGTCCTATATCTAATTGGGTAATTGGACAGATAAAATTCATGGAAGATATTACATTTAATTATAAAACTCTTAAAGATAAATACTCTATTAATTTTTTGCATGATGAAGCAAAAAGTATTGATTTTGATAGGAAAATTATATCTACAAATAATTATAATATTCACTATGATAAATTGGTTTTATCACCGGGAATAGAATTAGATTATTTTAATATTGAAAATTGGAATAATAATAGTAGTAAGAAATTTCCAGCAGCATGGAAAGCAGGAAAAGAAACTATTTTACTATCACAGCAAATAAAAAATATAGAGGATGGTGGAGTCGTTGGTCTTTCTATTCCTCTTAGTCCTTATAGGTGTCCACCAGGCCCCTATGAAAGAGCTTCACTCATTGCTTCTTATTTAAAAAGAAATAAAAGAAGGACAAAATTAATTATTTTAGATGCAAATGAAAAAATAGTTTCTAAAGGTAAATTATTTAAGGATTCATGGGATAAATATTATTCAAATATAATTGAATACCGACCAAATTCAGGAGTGGTAGGAATCAATAATGATACTCGAACATTAATTACAGATTTTGATGATATTAAATGTAGTGTTGCAAACTTAATTCCGAGACAAACTTCAGCAAGTATTTTGCAAAAAAATAATTTAGTTCCTGAAGGGCAAAGTTGGGCAGCCGTAAATGCTTTTGATTTTAGTTCCAAAATAATGAAAGATATATTTATTATAGGAGATTCAACATCTCAAATTAGTGTTGGTAGAGTTCCTAAATCTGGTTATATAGCAAATTCTATGGGAAAGGTTTGTGGACTCGCAATTGTTGCTGAATTATTAGATTATGAAAAAATTACTCCTTCTATGATTAATACTTGTTATAGCTTAATATCTCCTGAAGAAGGAATATCTGTAAGTGCAGTTTATCAATATGATTTTAAGGAAAAAAAAATAGTTAGTGTTTCTTCTGGACTATCCTCTAAACCCTCAAATGATATAAAAGTAAATGCTTGGGATTGGGCCCAAAATATATGGGAAGATATGTTATTATAATTATTTGTCCACTATCGGAATAGGTTTTCCAGAATTATCAATAGAAACATATACAAATTTTCCTTCAGTTACCTTTATTTCTTGATTTTCTTTTAGTAATACATTCTTTCTTGTCACATAAGTTTGTATATCAATTGTAATTGATGTTTTACCAATAGTACTTACTTCGGTATAAAAGCTTACAAGATCACCTACCATTATAGGTTTATGAAAACGCATTTTGTCTACAGCTACTGTAGTCATTCTTTTTTTTGAAATTTGACTTGCTAATACCCCTCCTGCTAAATCCATTTGGCTAAGAACCCACCCGCCAAAAATATCTCCAGAAGGGTTTGTATCGGCTGGCATTGCGACCGCTCTTATAGAAGCAGATTTTTGATTTATTCGTTCAGACATAATTTATATTGATTTAGAATTAAAAAAATATCAATTAAATTATATTTGTATTAAGTGTTAGACAAAGCTTTTCCTTTCAGTATTATACTTATTTATTATAGAGGTAGTTAAAATGTCAATAAAAGTAGAATGGCTCGATTATGATGTAATAGTTGTTGGTTCAGGAGGATCAGGAGCTCAAGCTGCTTATGCTGCTGCTGAGGAAGGAGCTAAAGTTTTATTAGTTTCGAAAGATCCTTTGGGCTCTTCTGATACAAAAATTTCAGAAGGTTTGGCAACTGTAAGAGAGTCCGGTTCTGATGATGATTATGAAGAAGTGTTATCAGAGAATGTAAAATTAGCTGGTGGAGATCTTCCTCTTAAGAATATTACTGATACGTTTTCTAAATATTCAAAAGAAGCTTATGATAAGTACCGTGTTCATGGATTAAGACCTTCTATTAATAAGGTTAAAAATAGTCCACAGTCTCAACCTTTACCCATGGGAGGTCATACTAGAAATAGGACTGTAGGCCATGAGAACCATGGTATTGCATTTGGTCATGCTAATTGGGATGCTGTAATTAAAGAAAAGAATATAGATTATATAGAAGATTCATGGTTTTTAGATTTAGTAGTAGAAAAAGAGTCTTCAAAAAATAATAATAAGAAAATTCATGGTGGTTTAATTTATGATGCAAGTAAAGGATCATTATTGGCAATAAAAGCTCCTTCAGTTGTTATTGCGGCTGGAGGATTATCAACAATTTTTTTTCCTAAGACAGATACTATGAGGGGTAATACAGGGGATAGTTATGCGATTGCAATGAGAGCAGGAGCCGACTTGGTGGATATGGAACAGCTTCAATTTTTACCATTTTGTTTAGCTTCCCCACCTTCCTATGAAGGTTTATTAGCGGGAGAACCTGTTACAGCTAGTTATTTGGGAGTATTAAGGGATAAAAATGGAAAGGTAATATTAGATGGAGTGCATTTAAGAACAAGAGCTGCTTGTTCAGAGGCCATAATGCGTGCTGTTACGGACGGTAGAGGAAGTCCTAATGGAGGTGCATTTTTAGATATGACTGCTAATAAGAAATTACCAAGATCTGGTCCATATTTTATGAAATTTTTAGAAACTAGCTTACCTACAGCTTATATAAATGCGAGACAAGCTTTAGGTAAAGAGGCCGCAAAAGTAGAGACTTTTTGGGAGGTTAGGCCTGGCGCTCATTATATGATGGGAGGTATTAGAGTTAATGACGAAGGAGCAAGTGTAGGAGGTGATAAAGAAGGTTCTGTAAATTACGGAATTTTAGGATTGTATTCTGCAGGACAAGCTATGGGAGGTTTATTTGGAGCCAATAGGCTAGGCTCTACTTCTTTAACAGAGCTTGCTGTTTTTGGCAATAGGTCTGGTAAAGCTGCTTCTAAAAATGCTCTTCTTAATAAGGATGAGTTAAACAATAAACTATTTATTCCGTATATTAAAGAATATAAAAAATTATTTGGACAAAAAGGTAGTATTTCAGCAATTAGTATAAAAAACACATTACAAAAGGAGAGTTGGTCTAAAATTGGTCCAGTTAGAACTTTGAAAGGCCTTAAAGATATGGATTCACTAATTAAAAAATTAGAATCTAAGTTATCAGATATTGCTATTCCTAATTATGCATTATGGAATCAATCTTTTTTAGATTATATGGAAGTTAAAAATATGCTTTGTTCTGCTAAAGCTATTTTATTAGCAGCAAGAGAAAGAAACGGTAGTGTAGGAGGACATGTAAGATTAGATGGGAAAAATATTTCTATTTTTTCTAAACCTTATTCTACTGTTGTGCGTTATATAAATTCTAATAACTATGTTGTAAATAAGTTAGAAAGAGATAGGACACCTCTTAAAAACCTTATTAATTATAAATTAATGGAACTTAAAAGGTTATTGGAAGCTAAATTTTTATTAATGTTGCCTGAGAGTATCCAAGATAGAAAATTAGAAAAAAGATATAAAAATATTATGTCTGCAACGGGAAAAGCTCCAGAAATTATGCCAGGGGGTACTGATGGAGCAATTGGCGAAAAAACATAATTATGAAGAATAATAATTCGATTGATATTACAATAGTTACTTCTAGAGATGGTAAGGAAGAGTCCGTATTATTTTCGTATGAAAAGAGAGAAGAAAAAGAAAAGCCTATGGCATTAGATGTATTGCTTCAAGCACAAAATACATCAATTCCTGATTTAGCATTTAGATATGGGTGTAGAGCAAGAAATTGTGGAGTATGTACCATAGACATAAATGATAGGCCGAGAGTAGCATGTAGAGCACGTGTTAAAGATGGAGATAAATTAAGTGCTATAGCAACATTACCTATATTAAGTGATTTTGTTGTAAGAAGAGATGGGATACCAAGGCAACTACGTGGCTTGCAAACTTCTGCGCAAGGTAATGACCTTAATATAGAAGCTCCAGAAAATTATCATGAATTGACAGCGTGCATTGAGTGTTATGCTTGTCTTGATAAATGCCCAATGCATGCAAAAAATTTTGGAGGAAAATTACCTAAAGAAAATAAAGATAAGTTACCTAATCCAGATAATGGTTATAAATATGGAAATCCTTTTTCTTTATTGAAATTAGAAAGAATATATTTAGATCCTCTAACTTCTGAAAGAGGCAAAGAATTGGCTTTGCAAAAAGCAATAGATATAGGTTTAGAGGCTTGTATAGATTGCCCAGGATGTAAATGTGGGGTAGGTATTGATTTAAAAGGTAAAGTTATTAGACCTATGCTGGAAAAAGCTAAAAATAAATTATAATACATTTTATAAAATTCTATAAAATACAGAACTTTTTTTACTTTATTTTGTATATTGAAATAAAGTATATACTATGTTTTAGTATAGCCGGGAGTTAGAAATGCTGAATGAAAATGTTGAAGGTAAATGGATAGATTGTTTTGAAAAAAGTTTTTTAATGAGTGGAGTTGCTGAAGGTAATACTGTAGCTATAATATCAGAGTCTCAATCTAGAAAAGTTTTAATTGAATTATCTGAACAAGCCTTATTAAGAATTGGTGCTAAACCATTAAATATTTCAGTTCCTACACCTAAACTTAAGGACCTTATTCCTGTTAGATCAACAGGTTCTTGTTATGCTTTTGAAGGCTACGATAATATATTACCGGCATTAAGTAGCTGTGATTTAATAATAGACTGCACTGTTGAAGGCATGCTTCATTCTAAAGAATTACAGAAAATTATTAGGGGTGGTGGAAGGTTATTAATGATTTCTAATGAACATCCTGAAGTTTTAGAAAGGTGTATGCCTGATAAGACAATACAACCAAATATAGATAAGAGTTTAGAATTATTATCTGAATCTAAAATTATGGAAGTTACATCTGAGGTAGGAACTAATCTAAAAGTAGAAATTTTGGATGCGCCTTGTAGAGCTGGCGCAGGTTATCTAACAGAAAAAGATAAGGTAGCTTATTGGCCAGCTGGTTTAGCTTTATTTTTTCCGTTATCTAAGACTGTAAATGGAACAATAGTTTTGAATACAGGTGACGTTAACTTAACTTTTAAAAAGTATTTTGAATCACCTGTTACTCTAAATATTAAAGATGATTTTGTTACTTCAATTGAAGGTAGTGGGGTAGATGCAGATCTTATGCGATCATATTATGAAGGATGGAATGATCCAAATGCATATGCTATTTCTCATGTAGGATGGGGTTTAAATCCTAATGCAAGGTGGGATGCTTTAACGATGTATGATAAACAACATGTTAATTGTACAGAACTTAGAGCTTTTGCTGGAAATTTTTTAATATCTACAGGAGCAAATGAATTTGCTAAACGTTACACTACTTGTCATTTTGATTTGCCTATGCGTAATTGTAATATTAAACTTGATGATCAGCTTATAGTTAATTATGGGAAATTAGTAGGTCCTTTAAGTTAATGAATATTGAAGGAATGCAGAGTAATTATATAGGTAGTAACCCTCGTATATATTATAAGACAATTGGAAAAGGTCCGCCCTTAATATTTCTTCACGGTATTGGGGGAAATAGTTCTAATTGGGAAGAGCAACAAATTTATTTTTCCAGAGAATATACAACTATAGCATGGGATGCGAGAGGTTACGGACATTCTGAGGACTATTATGGGCCATTAACTTTTTCAGATTTTAGTAAAGATTTGGCAGTATTATTAGAGTCTCTCAATATTAAAAAAGCACATTTTGTAGGATTATCAATGGGCGCTAGAATATTAATGGATTTTTTTTCTGTTTATAGTAAGAGAGTTGCAACATTAACATTATGTGATTGTTACTATAGTTTTGAAGAAAACTTTTTAAATCTTAGTAAAAGAAAAAAATATATTGAAATCAGGCAAAAACCATTATTAGAAGGTAAAGCATTAACGGATATAGCCCCAAAAATAATAAAATCTTTGGTTTCTCCAAGTTGTTCTGAAAATATTAAGAAAAAAATTTATAATAGTTTATCTAAAATTCGTTCAGAATCATATTTAAAGACTATTAAGGAGGCAATTAATTATGATGTCACTAAGGGCTTATCTAATTTTAATGTTCCTGTACAATTGATTTTTGGAGAACATGATGCTTTAACCCCTCCATCTTTAGGAGAATCAATGAAAGAAAAAATTATAAATTCGAATTTGGATATTATTCCTAATGCAGGACATTTATCTAATATGGAAAAACCTGAAATTTTTAACAAAATTTTATTAAATTTCTTATCCAAACATAAAAATAAAGCTAATTATTTTGGAAATAAATAAATGGATAAATATTCTGTTATTATCGTTGGAGCAGGATCTGTAGGTTTGTCTTTAGCCGCTGAATTAGGTTGGAGAGGAATAAATTGTATTATTATAGAACAAAACTTAAATTTAAACTCTCACCCAAGAGCTAATGCAGTAGCTAATAGAACTATGGAGTACTATAGGAGATGGGGTATAGATAAAGATATTACTAATGCTGGTATTCCTCCAGATCATCCTGCAGATTATTACTGGGTATCAAGTTTACATGGGGTGGAACTTCATAAAATTTCTTTACCACCATTCAAAAAAATTAAAGAGGTGAATAACCCTGGAGGGTTTGTAAAAGAAGAACATACATGGTCTCCATATTTAAAAACAATTACCGGTCAGAATGAAGTTGAAAAAGTCGTTTTAGAATATATCACTAAACTTCCATCAGTAGAGATCAAATTTAATAATAAATTAGTTGATTTTTGTCAGGATTCAGAAGAGGTAACTTGCAAAATAGAAAATACAAAAACTGGTAAAATTTATAATATACAATCTCAATATTTAGTTGCATGTGATGGGGGAAAATCAATTGTAAGGGAAAAATTAAATATTGGTTTAAGTGGTCGAGCTGATATGGCTAAATTTGTATCGATATATTTTAAAGCTCCGGATTTTATGAAATGTCATAAATTCGGTATTGCAAATATATATTTTCCTTTGCATAAAGATTATGCTGGCTTTCTTCTTAATTGGGATGGAGGAACAACTTTTACATATCATTTGATGTTGAAAGAAAATGAAATTTGGAGTGATGTAGATGCAAAAAATGCCATTGAATCTGTTTTAGGAAAAACTACTAATATAGAAATTATATCTGCACAACCTTGGACGGCCCATGCACTAGTGGCTGATGAATATGTGAATAATCGTATTATTTTAGCAGGTGATGCTGCACATTTATTTACACCTACGGGTGGTTTTGGAATGAATACGGGAGTTTCTGATGTTATTGATATAGCGTGGAAAGTTCAAGCTAAATTAGAAGGTTGGGGAGGCAGTGATTTAATTAATAGTTATTTTCATGAACGTCATCCTATTGGAATAAGAAATACCAAGGAAGCTGCAGATTGTTTTGATCAGTTGTATTCTGTGATGCAATATGGGGATATTTTGGATGAAAAATCTAATAAAGGAGAAGTTTTGCGAAAAAAATTAAGTAATGATTTAAAGGAACAAGATAAGCTTATTGCCTCATCTGGAACTTTATTAGGATACAGATATAATAAATCTCCTATTATTATTCCTGATGGGTCTGAAGAAACTTCGGATAATCCCAGAAAATATATTCCTACCGCTAGGCCAGGACATAGAGCTCCTCACTTATGGTTAGAAGAAGGAGTGTCTATTTATGATAAATTAGGGAAAAACTTTACTTTATTATCTTTTGCGAAGGAAGATACCCTTATTCATAATTTTTTGGAAGGAGCTAATAGCATAAATATGCCTATGAAATTATTAAAATTAGAAAATAAATATGCAAGTAATTTGTATGAATTTAATTATGTAATTATAAGACCTGATTTAATGATAGCATGGAGGTCTAACAGTCTGCCATTAAATCCTTTTGAAGTGTTGGATGTTATAAGGGGGGAAAAATAATATTTTTTATTGCAAAAATAGCTTGATATGAGCTCCAAAGAGATAAAATAAATAATACTAAGAGTATTATGTTTTCAAACAGTTTATTTTTATATTGTTCTCCAATAAAATTCTTGGAGGATGTTATATACCATAGTGAGCCACAAAGAACTGGCAAAACTATTACAGTTGCAGCACTTGCTAGTATAGTTAAGAAAATGAAATTTGGCATATCAGGTAAAACATATATTAGAGGAGAATATAAACACCAAAAAATTACCATTTTATATATTTTTGAATTACTTGTATTAAATTGTTCAGCTTTGATAGGTTTTTTTGAGGCAATTACTTTGGTTGCATCAAAAACTAAATAACCAAATCCAACTGTAAGGCCTATAATTGAAGTATAAAGAGCAGCAAATACTCCTAAATAAAAAATAGGACCACCTAAATTACCTAATGTAATAGTGAGTATGTTGGCTAAATCGTCAAGATTTTCAATATGGATTCCACGAGGATACAGAACTTCAGCTCCAATAGTCCATACAGATAGATTTATTAATACTAAAATTAGAGTACCAAATGCTAAATCGTAAAGTTGAACTTTTCTATATTGTGGTCCTTTCCAACCTTTTTGTTGAATAAAGTATGGATATAGAAGATTAGCTATTGAGCCTCCCACGGTCCCAATAAGAGCTGTTATTATTAAAAAGGATCCATATGGTCCTTTATCTTCAGGTATATCAAATAATATTATGCCTTTTATTGCTGATTTAGCATCTGGTCCATTCCAAAGGGCTACACTAATAAGGGAAATGCTAAGTAATATTAGAAAAAATAAAAATATTATTTCTATTCTTTTATAGCTTCCTTTAAAAATGAAAATAGTTGCTATTATTATCCAAAAAATTGACCATGCCCAAGCTTCTCCAAAACCTATTAGTTTTATTGTGGTTTCTCCAACACCTTTAATCATGTATGAGAGGTAAAAATGTCCAAAAAACAAAGCTACAATTATAATAAAGTATGGTAACCATGAGTGTAATCTTTTAAAACCAGATAGCACACTTTCTTCATAAGGGTTGCAGAGTTGGTATTTAGCAACTATCGAAACAAAAATAAAACGAATAAATAATGCAATGACAATTACCCACATTAGAGAATATCCGTAGCTACCACCAGCAATAGCGGAATCTACTAAATCTCCTGTACCGAGCCAAGCTAATGCTACTATAATGCCTGGACCCATAGATTTAACATATTGCCAAAAAGTTTTTGGAATAGGAGGAGCTTTCATACTATTTAGAATTAATCATTGAATCTTGCTGTCTTTTATAAGTGTTCTTAGGTGGACGCGAGGTTCTCCAATTGGGTAGTCCACATTAACTGAGTGTATTAAACACCTGTTATCCCAAATTATAATATCGCCAACCTCCCATTTATGATCATATCGATATTTTTTTTGAGTTATATGGATATGAATATTATCCAGAATTTTATCACTTTCTTTTCTTGTTAATCCTACAATTCTATCAGTTCTATTTGCGTTGAAATATATTGCCTTCTTTTTAGTTTCGCTATGTTTTTTAATAAGTGGGTGTATTACATCTGGAGTATCTTGAATTTCTTCTTTTGTTCTTTTTACGGCTCGAGCCGGAGCTCTTTTAGTGTCATAGCTGTGAACAGCTTGTAAACTATCTAGCTTATTTTTTGTTTTAAACGGAAGATCTTCATACGCTTTTTTTGTATTGCAAAATCTAGTATGTCCAGCGTAAGAAGGTATTTTGTGTCCATGCAAAATAGTTGCTTTAGGAGGAAATTCTTTAAAAGAGTGATCAGTATGCCAACCACTTCTTCTATTTCGTTTTGGATCTTTAGGTTTATCATCTTTAGAATTGTATGTACTTTCTAATATAGAAATTTCTGGAACTTTCTTATCCCAATGGTTTCTGGTTATTTCTGAAAAAGGTTTTCCGAAGTAACTAGCTACTCTATATAATTCCATAGAATTTAATTTTTTGCTTCTTAGACATAGAAGGTGGTATTTTAAAAAATTATTTTTTAAAAAATTTATATTTTCATCGTTTAGAGGTTGAGAATAATCTCCACCTATAATTTCAGCTCCAAGAGCATTGCTTAAAGGTTTTACTGTTAAGTTAATCATTTTTAAATGATAACAAAGTTTAATACATTAATAAATTTTTAATTATTTATTCCGTTTTCATGGGGAGCTAATGCCGCATAGACAGTACTATTTATCGGTGTGCTAATATTATTTTTTATTCCTAATTTTTCAATTGCACCATGTAAGGCTGAAGCTTCTAATTTTTCTCCTTTTTCAAGCGCAGGTAAAGTTGATGCTTTCATTCCTTCAGGAAGAGAATCTAATTGTTTCATTGTTATTTCTAATTGGTTATCTGGAAGATTAACGTTTTCAGTTTTAGATATTAATATTATCTCAGCAGCTATTTTTTCTAGTAATATTCTAGTAGAAGGGTTATCTCTACAAGGTCCTAGAGGAAGTCTAGTTAAACAATTAACGCCTGCTAAAGAACACATAAGGATTAATTTTTGCCACATATCACATTGAATATCATTTGGAATATTATTATTTATACCTGCTTCATTGCAGGCTTTTTGAAACTCCTTAATTCTAATTGATACTTCATTATTAATTTCTCCAAATTTTAGCATCTGCATTGTAGAATTGTGTATAATTACTCCTGGTTCTTCAATTAATGCACTAATAGCTGCCACTCCTCCTGTAACATTATTTTTACCTAGTATGTTTTGCATAATTTCAATATGTGTTATGCCATTAAGTAAAGGTATTACGCCTGTGTTAGGGCCAACTAATGGTTTAATAAGTTTACATGATGATTCAATATCATAAGCTTTAACACAAAGTAATATAATGTCAGGTATTTCAAAATCCGTAGGATTATCAGTTGCTTTGGAGGGATTAATGTGTAAATTTCCAAGTTCACTTATAACTTTTAAGCCTTCTTTTTTAATAGCTTCTAAATGTTTTCCCCTAGCTATGAAATAAACATTATGCCCTGCTCTTGCAAGTTTAGCCCCAAAAAATCCTCCTACTCCTCCAGTGCCCATTACCATTATTTTCATTATATATATTCCTTTACAATATTATTTTAATAGAAAAAATAAACAGGAATAATACTACTAAATTCTGTTTAGAGGAATAATTTTTTTTAGTAAAAAGCATAAAATAGTTACTAATACAAAACTTAAAACTAATATTGGTCCTGCAGGTTTGTCTAAACATATAGAAAGCAATATACCCACTATGATAGATATTGTTCCAATAATCCAAGCTGATATATAAGAATTTTTATAATTTAATGATGCTAAAGCCGGAAGTATTAAACTAGCAAATACTACATAAACTCCTACTAATTGAACTGAAGATGTAATTGCTAACGCAAATAATAAATAAAATGATAATCCTTTTCTCACAGCTGGTTTTAGTAACCATAAAGATAGTATAAATAGATAAATTGGAGCATGATAAAATATTTTTTTCCAAGTAATAAATAAAATTTCACCTGAAAGAATATCTAACATTTCTTTGCTTCCATGAGGATTATTTGCGAGCAGCAATATTGCTAAAGAGGAAGAAAATATAAAAGCTGTTCCTATTATTGCTTCTAATTGTTTAGGAATCGAGATCTCAATTTTTCTAAAAATAAAACCAGCAATTATTGCAAAACTTAGCGCAATAATTTGAGTTATAAAAATATTTGGTTTATTTAAAATTATATTTGTAAAAATAATTCCTAGTCCAGCAATTTGGGCAACAGCTAAATCTATAAAAATTATACCTCTTTTTATAACTTCTATGCCAAGGGGTGCGTGTGTAAGAATGATTATTAAGCATGCAACAAATGCTGGACATATAATAGCTAAAACTTCATTATTTATCATGTTAGTGATTGTTTAATATAAAAATAGTACGGTCAAATAATTTATATAAATTATTAATATCGTCTTCATTTACTGTATAAGGTAAAATAACGTTAGGAATATTTGTTTTTTCTGTCATCCATTCACTAGCCTTACTAGAGTCGTATGGTGTTCTTATAATTATATCAATAGGGCTTTTATTTACTATTATTAGTAATTCATTTAGATGGGAACTAGTAGGTGGCATTCCAGGTCTTGGTTCTAAGGAGGCAATTTGTTTAAGTTTTAACCAATCTATAAGGTAACTAAATGATTTATGATGAACCATTATAGGTTTGTTCTTTAACTCTGCGGCACTTTTCTCCCAACGAATTATTGCTTCTTTCCATTTAGTGTTGAACATTTCGAACTGCTTATTATAGTAAGATGCGTTATCCGGATTAATAATTAATAGTCTTTTATATACTGCTTCTGCAACTAATAGAATATTGTGAGGGTTCAAATGAATATGCGGGTTACCTTCTGGATGAATATCTCCTAAGCTTCTATCCACGTGATCTGGTATTTCGATTATTTCGACAAAATTTGAGGCAGTAATATGTCCAATAGCATTGGCTTGAACATTAGCTGACGCTTTTTGTAATAGTATAGGAAGCCATCCTATCTCTAATCCCGCTCCCGAACAGATAAGTAAATCAGCTCTACGAATTTTAGATATAAGACTAGGACGCGCCCTTATATGATGAGGGTTTTGTTTTGAAGTAGTAGCAGAAAATGTTTTAATTTTTTCTCCACCAATTTCTTTTGCGAGTGCAGACCACTCTGGCTCACAGGCAAATACATTTAATTTTGATTCAGCAATAACATTAGAAAGTAATATTATTTGGGTAATTATAAATATGAATATGATTTTCATTTTGTATTTAATTCCTAAAAAAGAGGCAACTAATGTTAGTTGCCTCTGTATGTTTTATATTTAATTAAAATTTAGTATTTATGTGCTCCATGAGCACCAGCACTCATAACATATTGAATAATAAATTGTTTGTCATCAGAGCCGTTATGTAAATCACTGTGATTAGCTTGAAACCTAATACGACTAAATTCACTATTAGTCCAATCGGCCATTAGTGAAACAACATTTGGATCATGACCAGAGCTGTCTACAGCTGATCCTATTAAAGCAAGAGGTACTGCTGGTGCCTCTAATTGGGAATAACGTGCACCAACTCTCCACTGTGGGTTTAATTTCATTGTTCCTTGTGCGTACCAACCGTAGGAAGTTCCATTAAATTGATAAGCTGTACCTTCGCTATAAGTACCATCCTCATTACGAGCAAAGAATTCACCTTGTAATGCAATTTCTTGCTCTCTGGCGTTACCAGTTGGAGTATAAACATAGCGAATATCAACAACATAAAGGTCTGAATTTCCTATAAAAGTTACTTCGTCTTCATTGCCTTTTCTTCCTGCTGTACCATCAGCTTCAGCATTAAGTGTATATATGCCTACTCGCCAATTTTGATTAGCATCTATATCACCACCTGTACGTGCAAATGCAGACCAAGCACCTAAGTTTTCACCATCAGCAGTACCGGCAGGAAAATCGTCTCCACGAAAAGCTCCACCCCCAACTTCAAAGTAAAAGTCTGTTGGTAGAACATAAGTTACTTCTAATCCATCGTCATTGAATGCTTTATTAAGATATGCGCGGTAAGGAAGAGGTCTATCAGCAAAATCATCAGAATGGGCATGGTGTTCATTCATATAGCCAAGTGTCCAAAAAGCCCTACCAAATTTAACAGCTAATCCGTCTGGAAGATTGGCACCTGGAGTAGTGGTTATAAATGCTTCTTCTAACTCAACCTTTGTATCTCCGTCTTCTTTTACAATTGCAGGAACAAAACTACCATAGAAGCTATCGTCTATGTTGCTAGAGAAATTCATTTCTGTTTCACCAATAAATGATCCTTGACGTCCTCTTTCACCTTCATGTCCGATAGCAAAACCCGCTAGTTCATTAGTTTTTTCAGAGAAGTTGTTATAGCGACCATTAAAAACTATTCCTATAGATGGATTAAATTCATTTCCATATATTTTACGAGTTTTTATTATATTTTCAGATTTAACTTTAAGACTTTCGTCTTTTTCCATCTCAGAAAGTTTATTTTCAAGATCATTTATACGGTCTTCGTATATGTTTTTCATATCATTAATTTCTTTTCGTAATGCATCTATATCATCATTTGAATAAACAACATTATTAAAAGTAAAAATTAATGTAGTTAAAGTAATAAAAATTTTTATCATAATTTTTAACCTCCTTTTAATTAAAATAATAATTTTAAATTTTGATTATTGAGTTAGTAGGCTTATTTGCAATTGACACATAATATGGGAATTTCCAAATTAATATTTGGAGTTATTAATATTCCTAAATCATTTGAACTTTTTTCGAGATTTAATCCCATACTTTTATTACAAGTTTCAATTACATCTGAACATTTTGTGCAAATATTTGTAATGTGTGTATGTATTTCATCAGGATTAGAACAAAGTATAAATTTATTTAATAAAGATATTTTATGAATAATTTTAAGTTTTATCCAAAAATCTATTACTCTATAAATTGTAGAAATATTAAGACTCTTACCTTTTTTTATAAGTTGTATTCTTAGGTCATATGCAGATATAGGTTTTCTACTCTTTAGCAGCTCTTCAAGCACAGAAATTCTATTAGGAGTTAATGACTCCTTAGAATCTATACAAATTTGAATAGCTTTATTTTTGTTTAATTGTTCTTTTGTCATAATTATAATATAATATATAATTTCATTATTGACAAGTAATATTATTAATGCAATATTATTGCATATTTAAATAATAAGATTCGGACTGTTTTTTGATCTCCTCCTTAAGCAGTCCTGTCTTTTTTGAAATTTTTATTAAAAATTATATAACTGTATTATGAAAAAAATCTTAAAAACAAGAAATTTTGCCGATAAAGTCTCTATATGCCTATCTTTAAGTTGTGTGATCCATTGTATAGGATTACCTCTATTAATATTATTGATGCCTAGTATGTCATCACTTTGGGTTAATGATGAATTAATACATTTGTTAATTGTTGTTATAGCTTTTCCTACTAGTATTTATGCCTTAATTAAAGTTTTTGGAAAAAATAACAATTACAAGTGTTTTGAATGTTATAAGTGTATAATTTTAATGAGTATTGGATTTATTTTATTATTTTCTGCCTTTTTATTGAATGATTATGGTGAATCTGTAGAGAAATTAGTTACTATTATAGGTGCAACTACAATAGCGGCAACTCATATTTTTAGTATAAAGTTTTCTATAAAAAACTTTATTAAATGATTTAAATATATTATTAAATATTTTTAAATTTTTTTTATTATATAAGAATAAGAGTTACCCTTAATTATTAGAAAGATTTTAAGGAATATTATAATGAGTATTTTAATTAATATAAATAATCTAGAATATTCTTATGCAGATAATTCTTCATTTGGTATGACCATTAAAAGCTTTAATTTTAAAAAAGGTGAAAGGTTATTAATATACGGTGAATCTGGTCTAGGAAAATCTACTTTCTTAAATTTAATCTCTGGAGCAATACAACCAAAAGAAGGCAAAATTGAAATTCTAGGTAAAGATATTTCTCATATGTCTAGTTACGCTAAAGATAAAATAAGAGGAGATCATTTTGGCATAGTATTTCAAACATTTAATTTATTGCCTTATATATCAGTAGAAAAAAATATATTGATGGGTTTAGTATTTTCAAAAAGAAAAAAAGATAAAGTGCACAATATTAGTAATGCAATAAAAAATTTAATGAAAAACTTGTCTTTAGATTATGATGAACTCAAAAATAGAAATTCTTATGAATTAAGTATTGGGCAGCAGCAGCGTGTAGCTGTAGCAAGAGCATTAATAGGTAACCCTGAAATAATATTAGCTGACGAACCAACTTCAGCATTAGATATGGAAAATCAGAAATTATTTTTAGATTTACTTTTTGAATCTATGGATAAGAAAGAACAAGGTTTAGTGCTGGTTAGCCATAAAAAAGATATTTCTAAAAATTTTACTACTGTAAAAAATATAAATGATATTTGTGAGTTAAAAAATGTTTAGAATATTTTTAGCATTTCAGTCATTAATAAACAGATGGTTTAGTTGTTTATTAATTATTCTAACTTTGTCAGCCTCTATATCTTTATTTTTTACAGTTACAAGAATTCAAGAGGCAGTCAAAGATGGTTTTCAAAATACGGTTTCAGGCGTGGATAGTATAGTTGCTGCAAGAGGCGGTAATTTACAGATTCTTTTAAATTCAGTTTTTTTGATTGGAGAGCCTCCTAACAAAATTAAATGGAAGACGTTTAAAAATATAAAAAAAATGGAAGGTATAAATTTTTTGATTCCAATTTCTCTTGGTGATAGCCACAAAGGATATCGCGTCATTGGGACAACAAATGATTATTTTAATAATATAAAATTTGGTAATAAAAAAGATATAGAGTTTTCTGCAAATATAAATGATGGAGTAGCTTTCACAGATGTATTTGATGTTGTTATAGGAAGTTCTGTAGCCAATAAACTACAGTATTCAATAGGAAGTGAAATAGTAATTACTCATGGGTTTGGAGAGTCTGGTGTAGTTCATTCTTTTGATTCATTAAATGATGGAAAGAATAATGATCATGGCGAACATCACGATGATCATGCCGATCACGATGATCATGCCGATCACGATGCCCA
>TARA_B100000686_G_scaffold101382_1_pt1 | contig 40442 bp, 42 predicted proteins | sample TARA_B100000686 | Tara Oceans TARA_B100000686 (sample SAMEA2622733) | marine metagenome | biome: marine biome (ENVO:00000447); feature: marine epipelagic mixed layer (ENVO:xxxxxxxxx); material: "saline water (ENVO:00002010), including plankton (ENVO:xxxxxxxx)" | depth 150 m | reverse complement strand
TTTCCAAAAATACTTTTAGAAAATACAAATAAAATACATGCTCCCATTGTTGCCCCAAAAATAGTTAATATACTTCCAATTACCCAACCAAAAAAGAAGCCTCCGGTAAATGTCAAAAGCCATGCTCCAGGCATCACTATTAATACTGCTAATATGTAAATAAATATAAAAAATAAACAAGCTATATAAAAATTACTTTTAATAAACTCTTGAATGTTCAAATAATTAGTACTTATTAAATGTAAATTAATAAAAGAAAAATACCCACTAAAATTTATAATTATAATTAGTAATAAAAAGGTTGCTAATGCAATCAATTTCCAATATTTTCTCATATTAATTTAAATATAGCATTGTATAAAAAAAAGAATAATATATAAGTTAAATCTTATATAAAAAAGTTTTAAAGTTTTGGAGAAGAATAATGAAACGCACTTTCCAGCCAAGTCAACTAGTTAGAGCTAGACGTCATGGATTTCGATCTAGAATGTCCACAAAAAGTGGAAGGTTAATCTTAGCTAGAAGAAGAGCTAAAGGTAGAAAAGTGTTATCTGCTTAATATTATGTCATATACTTTGCCCTCAATAAAAAATCGAAAAGATTTTTTAAAAATTTCAAATGAAGGGCTCGCTTCTCCCCAATGTGGTCTGGTTCTCCAAGCTGCTATTAATAATAATAATGAGGTAAGAATAGGAATTACAGCAACAAAAAAAATTGGGAATGCTGTAATTAGAAATAAGTGTAAACGAAAGTTGAAAAATCTTGCAAATGAAATATTACTTAATTATGCACAAAAAAAAAATGATTATGTTTTAATTGCAAGAAACTCGACCTATGATAGAGAAATGAGTTTATTAAAAAAAGATTTAATAAAAGCTCTAAAAGATATTAATAAATACAAAAAAAAATAACTAAATATTTAAAGGAAATCTAATGGGTGAACAGAAAAATTTATTATTAGCTATACTTGTATCACTGTTAGTACTCTTAGGTTTTCAGTTAATGTTTCCAAGTGATAAAACACCAAATAATAAACCTATAACAAATTCAAATGTTTCTGAAAATATAAAGCCTTTTCCTGAGTTAAATGAAGAAATCAATAAACCTAGAGAAGAAATTATTAATGAATCAAAAAGAATTACTATAAACAATAGTCTTATAGAAGGGTCTTTATCTTTAGCAGGCGCGAGAATTGATGACATAATCTTAAAAAATTATTTTGAAACCCTTAAGGAAGATTCTGACTATATAAAATTACTATCTCCTAAAGGAACCAATAATTCATATTTTGTGGAACATGGTTGGTTAACAGGCAACAATTCAGATATAAAACTTCCTAATTCAAAAACAATATGGAACTCAAATAATTCAAAAATTAGTCCTAATTCTGTTACTAAACTTACGTGGGATAATGGGGAAGGTCTAGTTTTTGAAAGAACTATAAGCCTAGATAAAGAATATATGTTTGAAATTACACAAACAGTAATTAATAATTCAAATAAAGATATCACTCTTTACCCATATGGAATAATAAATCGCGAAGGCTATCCAAAATTATCTGGATTATATATTCTTCACGAAGGTCCTATAGGCGTACTAAATAATAGATTACAAGAAATAGACTATGATGATCTAGAAGATAATAACAAAATTTCAGAAAAATCTAGTAATGGATGGATAGGCATTACTGACAAATATTGGCTAACTGCTCTTATACCTAACCAAAAATTAAATTTTGAAGGATATTTTCAAAGTTTTAATAATAATTCAAAAACCACTTTTCAAAGTAGTTTCTTAGGTTCTCCAATTACTATAAAAGCAAATAATGAATCATCATATTCTAGCAAATTATATCTAGGAGCAAAAGAACTAAACATTTTAGACAAACATGAAAAAACTGGAATTCCTATGTTTGATAAAGCAGTAGATTTTGGATGGTTCTATGTAATTACTAAACCATTATTTTATCTGTTAACCTTTTTTTCAAATCTACTAGGAAATGTTGGTTTAGCAATTATAGCCTTAACAATTTGTATTAGAATACTACTTTTTCCTCTTGCTAATAAATCTTTCAAATCCATGAATAAAATGAAAATATTACAACCAAAAATGATGGAAATAAGAGAACGTTATGGAAATGATAAAATGCAAATGCAAAAAGAGGTTATGGCTCTTTATAAAAAAGAAAAAGCAAACCCATTAGCAGGATGTCTACCTATTTTATTACAGATACCAGTATTTTTTGCTTTATATAAAGTTTTATACGTAACTATAGAAATGCGCCATGCTCCTTTTTATGGATGGATTAAAGATTTATCAGAGCCGGACCCATATTCTATTTTTAATTTATTTGGTATTATCCCAATTGATCTTCCATCTTTCTTAATTATTGGAATTTGGCCTCTAATTATGGGCGGTACTATGATTCTCCAACAAAAACTTAATCCCGCTCCTCCTGACCCAATCCAAGCAAAAGTAATGGGAATGCTTCCTTTTATATTTATATTTTTATTTGCACAATTTGCTGCAGGACTAGTAATTTATTGGACATGCAATAATGCTCTTTCAATTGCTCAACAATGGATTATTATGAAGAAAATGAATAATACTAATACTTCATAATTAATGGATAAAAAAATTGAATGAAAAAATTAAAAAAAATATTTTAATTTTTAATCAAAATGTAGAACATTACATAGCGGCTTCAAGTCCTAAAGATTTTCCCAATTTAAATATACCAGAAGTTTGTTTTGCAGGAAGATCAAACGTTGGAAAATCAAGCCTTATAAATGCTATATGTAATAAACGGGCCTTAGCGAGAACCAGTAATACTCCTGGAAGGACTCAATTAATACATTTTTACAATGTAAAAAACAAATTATTTCTCTCAGATTTGCCTGGGTATGGATATGCAAAAGCTCCTAAATCAAAAATTGAAAATTGGACCAAACTCATTGAAAAATATTTTATAAGTAGGCCTACTTTAATCAGAGCATTTATATTAATAGATTCAAGAAGAGGAATAAAAAATAATGACCATGAATTAATGAAATTATTAAATATAATAGGAGTAAACTTTCAGTGTATATTAACAAAATCAGATAAAGTAACTAAAAGTTATTTAAAAAATGTATATAATGAATCTAAACTTAATATAGAAAAATATGCTGCATCTTACCCAGAAATTATAGTAACAAGCTCAAAAAATAATATAGGAATTGATAAAATACATTCGTACCTTATATCTTTTAAAAACTTTAATTAAATTAAAATGAAAGAATAAATAATGACCAAAAAGCAAAAAATAGTTAATAAAATTTCTAAAACTTTAAATACTAAAGTTGAAACTATAGAAAAATATATAAACCAATTTAAAAACAAATATATTGTTATAAAATATGGTGGTCATGCTATGGGAAATGAAAAACTTTATGCTTCCTTTACTCAAGATATATCCTTACTAGACAAGCTAGGACTTAAACCTGTAATAGTTCACGGTGGAGGACCTCAAATTGGAGCAATGCTTAATAAACTAAATATAGAATCAAAATTCATTGGAGGACTAAGAGTTACAAATAAAGAAACTATCAACATAGTTGAAATGGTTTTATCTGGTTCAATTAACAAAGATATAGTCAATAAAATTAATAAAACAGAAAGTTCAGCTATCGGGTTATCTGGCAAAGACGGAAGAATGATATTAGCAAAAAAAGTTAAAAACATAATAAAAGATAAAAATTCTAATATTGAAAAAAAACCTGATATAGGTTTTGTAGGAGAACCTATAAATATAAACCCTTTAATTATTACTCAAATATCTAATAATGGAATTATCCCAATAATTGCTCCAGTAGGATTTGGTGATAAAGGAGAAACTTTTAATATAAATGCAGACACAGCCGCTGGACATATAGCCAGTGCTCTTAAAGCTGAAAGAATTCTACTCTTAACTGATGTAGAAGGCGTTTTAGACTCAGATAATAAATTAATATCAAAAATATCAACTAATACTGCAAAAAAAATGATAAAAGACAATATTATTACTGGGGGAATGATTCCTAAAATTAATACTTGTTTGCAAACAGTACAGTCAGGAGTAAAGGCTGCTGTAATTATTGATGGCAGAAAAGAACATGCTATTTTAAGAGAAATTTTTACTAAGGGTGGCTACGGAACAATGATTAACTGATATGAAAAAAATTAAATATTGGGTCTTTGATTTAGATAATACTTTATATCCAGCAGCTTCAAATCTATTTTATAAAATTGATAAACGAATGAAGAAATTTATTATGAATAAATTAAAAATTTCAGAAATAAATGCTTATAAAATACAAAAAAAATATTATATGCAGTATGGAACTACTCTTTTTGGCTTAATGAAAAATCATAAAATTAATCCAGAAGATTTTCTAAATTATGTTCATGACATCGATTACTCATCTCTAAGAAAAGACACGGAATTAAACAATGAGCTTAAAAAACTTCCTGGTTCTCTCTATATATATACTAATGGATCTAAAACGCATGCTATTAATGTTTTAAAAAACCTAGGTGTTGATTTATTTTTATTTAAAATTTTTGATATTAAAGATGCAAATTATATCCCAAAACCTTCAGAAATTTCATTAAAAATATTTATTAAAAAACTTAAAATTATTCCCTCAGAATCAATATTTTTTGAGGATATTTCTATAAATTTAAAAAACCCAAAAAAATTGGGGTTTAAAACAGTATTAATTAAAAGTAATTCTCATCCTGATACAAATAATAAAATAATAAAAATAAAAAAAGAAAAAAATTTAGAACATATTGATTTTACTTCTTATCACCTTACTAAATTTCTAAATCAAATAAACTTAGACATCAATGAGTAAATAATTTATTAATAAGATTTAATGATAACTAAAGAGAAGAAACTATATAATGAGTACTAATCTGAAAAATCTCGAAAATGAAATTAAAAAAATATGGGAAAATAAAGATAAAATATCTGCTAATACCAAAGGAAGCGATAGGGATGTTATTGAAAACTGTTTAACTTTATTAGACAATGGAAAAGCCAGAGTAAGTGAAAAAATAGGTGATAAGTGGATAGTAAATGAATGGCTTAAAAAAGCAGTTTTGTTATCGTTTAGATTATGGCCTATGGATATGATTGAAGGAGGACCAGGAAATAGTAGTTGGTGGGATAAGGTACCTTCAAAATTTTTAAAATGGACAAATAAAAATTTTGAAAATAGTAATTTCAGAACTGTGCCAGGATCAATTGTAAGATATAGTGCATATATTTCTCCGGACGCAGTATTAATGCCATCATTTATAAACCTAGGGGCAAGAGTGGGATCAGGAACAATGATTGATACCTGGGCTACTGTAGGCTCATGCGCTCAAGTAGGAAATAATTGCCACATTTCTGGAGGAGTAGGTTTAGGAGGAGTGCTTGAACCACTTCAAGCAACTCCTGTAATAATAGAAGATAATTGTTTTATTGGAGCAAGATCGGAAATAGCAGAAGGAGTGATAGTTGAAGAAGGTGCTGTAATTTCAATGGGTGTATATATAGGAGCATCAACAAAAATAATAGACAGAGAAACTGGAAAAATATATTTTGGCAAAGTTCCAGCATACTCCGTAGTTGTTCCAGGTTCTATGAAAACAGAAAAAAATAATACAGGTGATTTATCTTTGTATTGTGCTGTAATAGTAAAAAAAGTTGATGAAAAAACTAGATCTAAAACTTCAATTAATGAACTTTTAAGAGATTAATCAAATTCGTTAGTTTTCAAAGGTCTATTTAGCAATGAATCCACTACAGTTTTAATACTTAATCCCTTATATAATATATTATATATACCTAACATTATTGGCGTATCTATTTTTCTACTTTTTAAAAGAAAGTGTAAAGCCTTTGTAGTAAAATAACCTTCAGCTACTGTTTTATTATTAGATAAAATATTTTTTAGTTCTAACCCTTCACCTATAGATCTTCCTAAAACAAAATTTCTTGAAGTCTCGCTATTACAAGTTAAAAAAACATCTCCTACACCAGAAAGACCAAAAATAGATTCTTTTTTTCCACCTAAAACTATACAAATCTTTACCATTTCTGCTATCGATCTAGTAAGAAAAGCAGCTCTTGCATTCTCTCCATAATTTAAACCTTTTACTATACCCGCTCCAATAGCATAAATATTTTTAATTGCTCCACCTAATTGTGTACCGATTACATCTTCACTAAGATATAATCTAAAATTTCTAGAAGAAATAATTTTAGCTAATTTGATTGATTTTTTTATATCTTTAGATGCAAGTATTAAAGCAGCAGGCAATGATTTAGCAACTTCATTAGCAAAAGAGGGTCCAGATAAAATTAAATAATTATTATTAGATAAAACTTTTTCATAAATATCACCTAGTAAAGAACCGTTTTTCATTTCTATTCCTTTAGAACATATAATTATCTGTGAATTATCATTTATAACTTTTTTATGAGATATTAAAATAGATTCAAAATGTTGGGACGGAGTTGCATAAAATATATATGGTGCAACTAGTTTATTTATATCTTCTGTAGCTTCAATATTTTTTTCTAAATTTACATGAGGTAAAAATATATTATTTTGACGCTCGTTATTTATTTGATTAACAACTTTAGTTTCTTTTGCCCAAATAATAATTTTTTCATTATTAATTTTTGCTAACATATTTGCCAATGCAGTACCCCATGCTCCAGCTCCAACCACAGCATAATTATATTTCATAACATTTAGCTCCTAAAGGCCATCTAGCTTTAGCATCAAAATTAAAATTACTTTCATATCCTATCTTTTTATGTTCTATTCCTGCCCAAGCTATCATTGTCCCATTATCAGTACATAATTTTGCAGGAGGAATTAATAAATCAAAATTATATTTTTTAGCAATTTTATTTAAAACTTCTTTTATTTTTTTATTAGATGCTACCCCTCCTGAGGCCGCCATGATTCTTGAATGCGGATGAATTTTGTTAAACTTATTAATTGCTTTTTCAGTCCTTTCTTCAATTATTTTACATATAGTATGTTGAAATGAAGAGGCTATATCTGCACGATCTTGATCAGATAAAGGTGATAATTTTTCTGTCAATTGACGAACTGATGTTTTCAATCCAGAAAAAGAAAAATCACAATTTTTTCTCCCCTTTAAGGGTTGAGGAAAATTAAATTTATTATATTGTCCATTAACTGAAATTTTTTCAATGGCTGGGCCGCCAGGATAACCTAATCCTAAAAGTCTACCTGTTTTATCAAATGCTTCACCCAAAGCATCATCAATTGATTTACCTAAAACCTGATACTTACCAGGTGCTTCAACCGAAAGAAACATACTATGACCTCCTGAAATTAATAATAACATATAAGGAAAATCTAATTTATTAATAAATCTTGGCATCAAAGCATGTGCATCTAAATGATTAATAGCTAAAAATGGTTTATTTGCAGCTAAAGCAATAGCTTTTGCAGTAGTTAAACCTACTAATAGACCACCAATTAGACCTGGGCCTGCAGTTGCAGCCACCGCGTCTAAATCAAAAATAGATAAATTCGCTTCCGCTAATACTTTAGAAACTACTTTGTCACAGTAATCCACATGACTTCTAGCAGCTAATTCTGGAACAACTCCTAAATACTTTTCATGAATTTTTATCTGACTATGTATACTTTCAGATAATATTTCATGATTTGAATTAACTATAGCAGCAGCAGTTTCATCACAACTAGTTTCAATTCCTAATATAATCATAATTTATTATATAATATGATTAATGTTTTTTAACAGTTTAAAATGATGTACATATAAATAATGACAAATAAAACATTAAACTCATTTAGAATTGGAACAAGAGCTAGCCCTTTAGCATTATGGCAAGCAGAACAAGTTTTAAAAAAAATAGAAAAGGGAAAATTAATAAAAATCAAGACTACTGGTGATAAAATACTAAGCAAACCTTTATCAAAAATTGGAGGAAAAGGCCTTTTTACCAAAGAATTGGACGAAGCTATATTAAATAAACATATTGATATGGCTGTTCATTCATTAAAAGATGTGCCTACTATAATATCTAAAAAATTTAATTTATCATATATTTTACCTAGAGGAAGTCATGCAGATATATTAATTTCTAGAAATAATTCTAAAAATATATTTTCACTTCCAAATGATATTAAAATAGGAACATCAAGCCCGAGAAGATTAGCTCAAATAAAAAAAATAAGACCAGATATAGAAGTAGTTCCTATAAGAGGAAATATTCATACTAGATTAAAAAAAATAAAAGAAAAAAAAGTAGATGGAATAATTTTAGCTTTATCTGCTATAGAAAGATTAAATATAGACTTAAAATATTCAATTTTAAAATATTCAGATTTCCTACCAAGCGCAGGACAAGGAATAATTTGTATTACTTATTTAAAAGAAAATAATTTAGTAAAAAATTTTTTAAACCCATATATAAATATTAATGTAAATCAGCAAGCAATAGCCGAAAGAGCTGTTTTAGAAAAATTAAATGGAAATTGTAATTCTGCTATAGCGGTTAACTCCATTATTAAGGATAATAAAATTTTTATTTATTCAGCAGTTTATTCTCATAATAAAAATTTATATATTAAAGATTCTATAAATGGTGATATTAAAAACTCATTTCTTTTAGGTCAAAGATTAGGTAATAAACTTATTAAATTAGGGGCACTAAAAATATTAAGCTATGACTAAAAAAAAACAATTAACATTAATAACAAGACATAAAAAAAGAGCCTTACCTTTAATAAAACTACTCGAAAAGCAAGGATGTAAAGTAATAACAGAGCCAATATTTAAAATAATACCTTTAAAACATAAAAAAATAAATTTTAATGATTATTCTGCAATTATGATTACAAGCTTAAATACGATTGAAATTCTGTCTAAAAAAAACTCATATAATAAATTAAAAAAAATAAAAACTTTTTGTGTTGGCAATATAACATATAACGCGGCTAAAAAAGAAGGCTATAATTGTATATTTACAAAAGCTACATCTGGAAAATCTCTAGAAAAAGAAATTATTAACTCTATAAATCCATCAAACAAAAAAATACTTATAATAGGAGGAAAAAAAATAGCTTATAACCCAATTTCTAATTTTAATAAAGCTAATTTAAGCTCTGAAAGAATAATAATTTATGATACAAAATCAATAAAATGCTTATCTAATAGATGCCAGGAAGCTATAAAAAATAAAATTATTAAAAATATAATAGTATATTCTCCAGAAACTGCAAAAATGCTTTTAAATTTAATTAACCATCATAAAATTAAGGAAACTAAAATAATATGTTTGGGACAAAAAACTGGAAATATATTCAAAAAGCATAATTGGAAAAAAATTCAGGTTATAAATAATATTAATTTAAAAAACTTTGCTAATGCAGTAATAGAAGATTAAACTATAAATATAAAAAACTTATTTATATTTTAGGAAACTTTTATTATGGCAAAAAATACTAGTTCAAAAAATAATAATGATGTTTTAAATCTTATTAAAAGCGTTGGTGGTATTCAACCTATTTATAAACACCTTACATCTAAAGGATATAAAATTAATATTGATTCTATTTATAAATGGAAAACTAATGGCATTCCCCACAGGTATAGAACAATAATTAATGAATTAAAAAACAAAAATAATAATAAAAGCAATAATACTGATATAGAACCTGAAATAATTTCTAATTATTGGAATTCCAATAATTTTTATAAAATATTATTTATTATAATCCTTATAATAATATTTTTTTTATTTTATAATCAAAATGAAAAAAAATTAGATACTTTATATTCTAAAATAAATAATTTAGAAAAAGAATTAATAAACACAAAAAATAATAATGAAAAAGCCATAAAAGAAATAGATAAAAAATTTGAAATACAATCTAATATTAATACAGAAAACAATGAAAAAATTAATAAAATACATGGCTTATATTCTGCCCATGAAGAAAAACTTAATAAAGTACAATCTAGTCCAAAAATAGTTAATAATGAAGAAAATGAACAAAAACTAAATTATATCATAAATCATAACGATGCACTTTTTTATCTTTTATGGCTGAAAGATAATTTTAATAATAAAATTAATAGATTCAATAAACTGCCTTTCTTATTAGAATTTATAAGTAAAAACGACTTGCCGGTTGATATTGAAAAATCCTTATCAATTATAGCTAATTTAGATAAAATAGATCTAAAAAGTGATAAGGAACTTTTAACTGATATAAGAAATATTCTATCTAACAATAAAGATAAAAATATAGAAAAAAATGATAAAATAAATAATATCCTCAATAAAATAAAAAACTTAATAAGAATCAGTAAAATTAATAACAATACTGATAAGAAATTATTATTAGAAAATTTAAATAGAGAGCTAACTAATAGAAAATACGATAATGCCCTTTATTTAATTTCATCTAACAAAATAGAACCTTCTAAAAAATTAAATATTTGGATAGAATCTATTAATACTATTAATAATTTAGATCAATCAATAAACAAAATAATTAATTGGATAATCAATAAAGGATAAAAATTGTTTAAAATTATTATAATTTTTTTATTAGCTTCAATATTAGGATTTTTAACAATATGGTTTAAAAAAGAACCTGGGATAATATCTATTGAGTGGAACGGTTGGCTTATAGAAACTTCTTTACCTATACTTTTTCTATGTTCTATATCTATATTTCTATTTTGCACTGTTCTATTTATCCTATCTAAAAGAATTTATATTTTACCAAAAACAATTAAATATGAATTTATTAAAAATAAAAATAAAAATGCCATGATATCTATCACTAACGCATTTTCTGCAAAAAGCATGGGAGAAATAGAACTGGCTAAAAAATTTTCAATTAAAGCAAAAAGACTGAATAATAGTCCATTAAAATTAATGCTAGATATGGATATTAATAAATTTTATGATGAACAAGATAATAAAATTTTCAATAAAATGTTAAAATATCCAGAAACTAAACTTCTAGGAATAAAAAATTTAACTAACTTTTACTTTAAAGACAACAATATAGCAAAAGCTATAGAAACCATAAATCTTATTCCTAAATCAAAAAAAACGCCTAGTTGGTTCTTTTACAAATTATTACAATTAAATATTTTGAATAATGATTGGAAAAATGTATTTATATCCATTAACCATATATCTAAATATACTAATATTTCATCCAAAGAATTTAAAATACTTAAAGGACACATTTATTTTTCTAAAGCAAAATATTTGTATAATAAAAATAATCATAAAGAATCTATAGAAAATGTTGAAATAGCATTAAAATTTATACCCTCATTCACAAGTGGAATAGTTTTAAAAGGAAAATTAATTTATGATAAAAACCCCAAAGAAGCGATAGAATATATAAAAGATTCATGGAAAAATTATTCCCATCCTGATTTAGCGAGACTTATCTATGAAATTAATTCTAATAAAAATAAAACATATAATTTAAAACTTATTAAAGATATTATTAAAACAGGAAAAAATAATTTTAATAATAATTTTTTACTTGCTAAAGCTGCAATAGAAGCAAGCTCTTGGCTTACTGCGCGGGAAGCCTTATATAATATTCCTGAAAAAGACTGGACAAAAAATATATTTATTATGATGTCCATAATTGAAAAAAAAGAAAATGGAAATTTAAAATTATCTGATAAATGGTTTGAAAAAGCTAAGTTAGCTAATTTAGACTTTAGTTGGGGTTGCACAGCTTGTTCACATATTGATAAAGAATGGAAAATTATATGTCCAAAATGTTTAAATATTGATTCCATAAAATGGCAAAAATATAAAAATAATAAACACTCTATAGAACCCCAACTTCATAAAATAGAAAATGAAAAAATTACTGGTAATAATGATATACTAACTGAAAATCCAGAAAATGCAGCGAGAGGCATTTTAGAAGACCTTAGTAAAGGGGTTAATAATTAATATGAGGCATATAATAATACTAACTTTAATTTTATTATCTACAATTAAACCTTATAATGTTTTACCAAACGATAAAATAGATATGATATTAGTAGAAAAATATGAAAGAACTTTAAAGCTAATAAAAAACGGTAAAACCATTAAAAATTATAAAATAGATCTAGGTTTTGACCCAATAGGTCACAAATTTTCAGAGGGCGATGGAAGAACACCTGAAGGGTTGTATTATTTAAGCTCTAAAGTGACTAATAGCAATTTCTATATTTCATATAAAATATCATATCCTAACAAATGGGATATAAAAAATGCAAAAAATATAAATAAAAATCCAGGTGGTTATATAATGGTGCATGGGCATCCAAAAGAAAAAAAGGAAATTAAAGATTGGACTGATGGATGTATTGCACTCTCTAATCAAGATATGGCCGAACTGGATAAGTTGATTAAAATAAATACTCCTATTTTTATTAGAAAATAATTTTTACTTGTCAAATAATGTATCTTTATTCTTAAAAGACTTAAACTCTATAGCATTAGAAGATGGATCTAAAAAAAATAAAGTAGCTTGCTCTCCTATTTTTCCTTCAAACCTAATATAAGGTGATATTAGAAAATCTACTTTCTTTAAAATTAGTTTTTTCTTTATCTTATGCCAATCTTCCCAATCCAAAACCAATCCAAAATGTCTTATAGGAACATTTTTTTCATCTACTTTATTGTTTTTTTTCACATCTAATTTATTACTAGATAAGTGAGCTGTTATTTGGTGTCCAAAAAAATTAAAATCTATCCAATTACTATCAGTTCGTCCTACTTTACAGTCCAAAACTTTAGTATAAAATTCTTTAGTTGTTTCTATATTATTTACCGGAAAAGCCATATGAAATAATGGAATATTTTTCAAATTTATAAACCTCTATATAAAATTATTAAATATCAATATTTTCAACTTCTAAAGCTCTATCTTGAATAAACTTTCTTCTAGGTTCTACCTCTTCACCCATCAAAGTAGAAAAAACATTATCAGCTTCTGCTGCATCATCTATATTTACTTTTAAAATAGTTCTTGCATCAGGATCTAAAGTAGTTTCCCATAATTGATCAGGATTCATTTCTCCTAACCCTTTATATCTCTGTATAGCTAAACCTTTTTTACCTAATTCTATAGCCTTTGAAAATAAATCTGAAGGCCCTCCAACTTTAAAAGCTTCTTCGTCATATTCTAAAATTGCACCATTAAAATAAGTGTCTTGTAAATCTGCAGCGTATTTTTCTAACTTACGCGCATCAGTAGAATTTAATAAATCTAAATCAATAATATAATCTGAAACTACACCTCTTCTATCGTGTTTAAATTTATACATTTTTTCTTCTAAATCATATATTCCTGACCAGCCGTCTTCTCCCGGCTTAGCAAATTTATTAAGCGCTTTAGAAACAAATTCTGCAACTATACCTGCTTTTTCTTTATCCTCTAAAAGAGCAGAACTTAAAGCCCCACTTATTGCCAAACGCTCTATTAAATTTATATCAATCTTTTTTGACAAATTACTTATAGAATTAAATTGTATTTTTGCATCCAAAATAAGAGATTTTAAATCATTTCCGGTTCTACTATCTCCATTATTATTACGTAACATAGAATCATTTACTAGTTGATTTATTAAATAGTCATCTAAATCATCTTCATCTTTCAAATAAACTTCACTATTACCTTTTTTAACTTTAAATAATGGAGGTTGAGCAATATAAATATGCCCGGAAGAAACTAAATCTTCCATATGACGATAAAAGAAAGTTAAAATTAAAGTTCTTATATGTGAACCATCAACGTCAGCATCAGTCATGATTATAATTTTATTGTATCTTAATTTTTCAATATCAAAATCGTCATGAATTCCTGTTCCTAAAGCAGAAATCATTATGCCTATCTCATTAGAACTTAATATTTTTGCTCTTTCGGCTTTTTCTACATTTAAAATTTTTCCTCTAAGAGGTAAAACAGCTTGAGTTTCTCTAGACCTCCCTTGCTTTGCAGACCCTCCTGCAGAATCACCCTCTACTATAAATAATTCAGATTTTTCAGGGTCTTTTTCTTGACAATCTGCCAACTTACCTGGAAGACTAGCAAATTCTAAAGCACCTTTTCTTCTAGACAACTCTCGAGCTTTTCTAGCAGCCTCTCTCGCAGAAGAAGCATCTATAATTTTTTGAATTATGATCTTTGCCTCAGACGGGTTTTCTTCCAACCAATTTGTTAAATTTTCTCCTACTAGGCCTTCCACAACGGGACGCACTTCAGATGATACTAATTTATCTTTGGTTTGCGATGAGAATTTAGGATCAGGAACTTTTATAGATAAAACTGCCGTGATACCTTCACGCATGTCTTCTCCTGTTAAATTTATTTTATTTTTATTTCCAATTGTATTAGTCTTTGAATATTTAGAAATCGCTCTTGTAAGAGCCGCCCTAAAGCCAGCTAAATGAGCTCCACCATCTCTTTGAGGAATATTGTTAGTAAAACACAATACATTTTCATAATAACTATCGTTCCAACTTAAAGCTAACTCCACTTCAATATCACTTTTCGTTCCCTTTATATAAACAATATTTTCATGAATTGCAGACTTAGATCTATCCAAATATTCAACAAAAGACTTTACTCCTCCTTCATAATATAAATTAATACTTTTTTTATCAGCATTTCTATTATCCAAAATATTGATTTTTAAACTAGAATTTAAAAAAGCTAATTCTCTAAAACGCTTTTCTAAAATAGAGAAATCAAACTCAATTGAAGAAAATACTTTATCAGAAGGATAAAATTTAACATGAGTTCCAGATTTATTTTCTGAATCACCTACTTCTTTTAAAGGTTCTTGAGCATCTCCATTATTAAAATTCATAAAAAATTTTTTATTATTTCTGTATATTTCTAATTCTAGTTTTTCAGATAAAGCATTAACAACACTTACACCCACACCATGCAACCCTCCTGAAACCTTATAAGTATTTTCGTCAAACTTGCCACCCGCATGCAATTTAGTCATAATTACTTCTGCTGCCGAAACTCCTTCTTCTGGATGTATACCAGTTGGGATTCCTCTACCATTATCATGAACTGAAACTGAGCCATCAGAATTCAAAATAATATCAATTGTGTCACAATACCCTGCGAGAGCTTCATCTATAGAATTGTCAACTACCTCAAAAACCATATGATGCAGACCGGTTCCGTCATCAGTGTCTCCTATATACATCCCTGGTCTTTTACGAACAGCATCTAAACCTTTTAAAACTTTTATAGAATCTTCATCATAACTCATATTATTTTTTGCTTCTTCTGCCTCTAAAACCATGCACATTCCTTACATATTATTTTAATTTTATTATATATGATTTTTTATCAAAAGTCATAAAATCACTTTCATCTACTCCAGTCATGAATACCTGTATTTTTAGCTTCTCTATTTCTAACGACAAAGCCCTTTTTTTTTCCGTATCTAAATGTGCAAAAACTTCATCAAGTAATAAAATCGGGCAATAAGATATATATTTTTTAAAAGTCTTACATACAGAAAGTATTATAGAAATTAAAAGAGATTTTTGTTCTCCTGTAGAACATTGAGAAGCAGGCAATCCTTTATCTTTATAATACACCTCTAAATCAGATCTGTGAGGACCAAAACTAGTTCCACCTTTATAATAATCTGTTTTCCTATTATCGTATAAAATTTTCCTATACTTTTCTGATAAAATATCTAACTCTTTTACTAATAAATAATTCTCCTCTAACTCTCCAATAATTGAAATAGACGCATTGGGAAAAATACTAGAAAATAACTGCATTTCTTTACTTAAAAATGACAAAACCCTACTTCTATTAAATAATATTTTTATTCCAAAATCTACAATCTGGTCTTCTAAATTTTTAAACCATTTATTATCAGTAATATTATTTTTAAATAAATTATTTCTTTCCCTAATTAATTTCTCATAACTTCTTATATCTGAAACATGTTTGCTTTCAAAGATCCATGTAATTTTATCTATAAATTTTCTTCTTGAAGAAGGAGTTTCTATAAAGATTTTATCCATTAATGGTGTTAAAGAAATTATACCCAAAAATTTGGTTAAACTTAAAGGTGAAACGTAATCACCATCTAATTTAACCTTTCGTATTTTATCTAAACTCTTATTAAAAGATGTTCCTAGTATATGTTGATCATAATTCTTATTTAAAGTTATATTTATTCCAAAGGCCTCATGATCTTTATGAACCATTTCTTGCAACCTACTTGATCTTATTCCTCTTCCAGGTTGCAACATAGAAATAGCTTCAAGTACATTTGTTTTTCCTGTTCCATTTTTTCCTACTACACAAATTGGGCTATTGGGAAAATTGTCTTTATAATTTTCATGATTACGAAAATTACTTAACCCTAATTCAGAAATATAACAATCATCGGATTCTTTATTAACTTTTTTTAATACATTTATATTATCTAACAATTTTTCATTAGGTTGCAATTATTGTTATACTCTCATAGGCATCAAAACAAACAAAACATCCTTATCCTCTTTATCATAAACAAGAGTTGGGGAAACAGAATCAGAAACTTTTATCACTACTTCATCTCCCTTTATTTGACGCGCTACATCTAAAACATATCTAGAGTTAAAACCTATTTCTACATCTTCCGCATCATACTTAGTTTTTACATTTTCACTGGCACTACCTTTTTCAGGATTAGTAGCCGAAACAACCATATTATCCTTATTTAAATTAATTTTTATTGCTCTAGTTTTATCTGTTGAAACTGTTGATACCCTATCAACTGCTTCTGACAAAAGCTGATTAGAAATAACAACTTCCTTATCGTTTTGATCAGGTATAACCCTAGAATAATCTGGAAAAGTTCCATCTAATAATTTAGAAGTAAGTACTACATTATTTAACGAAACCATTATTTTATTATCACTTACTGATAAATTTACACTACCTTCTTGATCCTCAATTAGTTTCCTAATTTCCATAATTGTTTTTCTAGGAATAATAACACCTGGAATTTTTTCAGACCCTTCAGGTAAATCCATATCAACCCTGGAAAGTCTATGACCATCTGTAGATACAGTCCTTAATTTATTTTCTTCTTTTAAAGCATGCATATAAATACCATTTAAATAATACCTAGTTTCTTCTAGCGACATAGCAAATGATGTTTTATCAATTAATCTAATTAGAGCACTAGTAGAAATGCTAAAATTATGCTTAAAATTTTCCTCTGATATAGATGGAAAGTCTTCAGCAGGAAGACAATTTAAAGCAAACGATGAAGACAAAGCTTTAATGGCTAATCTATCATTATTTTCTGACAATAACTCAACATTGATATTTTCTGGCAACTTTCTAACAATATCATATAGCATTTGTGCCGAAGTCGTAATAGTGCCAAGCTGCATAACTTCTACCTTATCTTTTTCTATTTTTTCAATTACAGATATATCCATATCAGTAGCTGTTAAAAAAAGACCGTCTTCTTTAGCTTCCAGCAACACATTTGACAATATAGGTATAGTATTTCTTCTTTCAACTACGGAATGAACATGTTGTAATGCTATTAATAATGTAGACTTTTCTACAGAAACTTTCATAACAAAAAATCCTCTTTACTTATAGAAATTATAACCTATTTTTAGCCTTTGATAAAGATATTTAGCTGGTTATTAAATTAAAAAATAACTAAAATTCTTAATTATAAACATCAATTTAATTGTCCAAATTTCGCTTTAAAAGTTCTAAATCATCAGCTACTGAGGAATCTTCTAATATTAAAGATTCTATCCTACTAACAGCATGCATAACCGTAGTATGATCCCTTCCTCCAAAAGTTCGTCCTATTTCTGGCAAAGATCTCGAGGTCAATTGTTTGGACAAATACATAGCTATCTGCCTTGGTCTTGCTACAGCTCTTGCTCTCCTGGCAGAAGACATATCGCTTAATCTAATACTAAAATGTTCAGCTACTTTTCTCTGTATTTCCTCAATAGTAACTTTTCTATTATTAGCCCTAATTAAATCATGTAATACATCGTAAGCACTATCTAAAGAAACAGGCCTGCCTACTAACTGAGAATGAGCAACAAGCCTCTTTAAGGCTCCTTCTAATTCTCTAATATTAGAGGTAATTTTATGAGCTAAAAATTCTAATACGTTTTTGGGTATTTCACAATTTTTAATGTCAGCAACCTTAGATTGAAGTATTCCTAACCTTAATTCATATGTAGTTTGATGAATTTCAGCCACAATTCCCCAACCTAGTCTAGACCTAAGTCTTTCTTCAATTCCTTCTAAATCTGCTGGCGATCTATCAGAACTAACTATAATTTGCTTACTTTGATCTACTAAAGCATTAAAAGTATGAAAAAATTCTTCTTGAGTAGAGTTTTTACCAGCAATAAATTGCACATCATCAATCATTAATACGTCTGCTGACCTAAATTGTTCTTTAAATCCCATAGTATCTTGTTCCCTTAAAGCTCTAACAAACTGATACATAAATTTTTCAGCAGATAAATAAACCACCTTCCTTTTGGGATTATTTGACTTTATTCTCCAAGCTATAGCATGCATTAAATGAGTTTTTCCTAAACCAACTCCACCGTATATAACTAAAGGATTAAAAGAAACTTCGTCAGAATCCGATATTCTTTGTGCAGCAGCAGCTACAAAATTATTTGAAGGTCCAACAACAAATTTTTCAAATGTATAACTAACATCTAAAGGTGAGGAAAAACTAAGAATTGCAGATTCTTCAGTAATATTTTTTTTATAAACCCTATTAGACAAACTCTCATCAACAACTAAGGAAACATTTTTAATCTTTTTATTATGACTTAACCATAAAGTTTTTAGCCGATTTCCATATCTAGGTTCTATCCAATCCTTATGAAATCTACTCTGAACAGAAATTACAATTTTACCATTAGCATAACTATTTAAATTCAATAAACTTAACCAATTTTCAAAAACAGTATTACCTGCTTCCACTTTTAATTGTTCGCGAACTTGCTCCCAAATTTCTATAGCTGTTTCTTCTGAAAGCATATAATCCTCAACTTGGCTAAAAAAATAAAATTTACGTAGATAAAAACTATAAACACAAATATAAAAATTGTGCAATAACAAAACAATGTATTATGAAATATTTATTTTAAACTTTTAATTCTTGAATTATATCTAGATATTTTTCGAGACATTGTGCCTTTATGGATCACGCCTTTATTAACTCCAGCCATCAATTCTGGCTGTACATTTTTTAATGCTAGCATAGCTTCTTCATAACTTCCTTTTAAAATAGCATCTTCAATCTTTTTTTCAAAAGTACGAATCTTACTTACCCTATTTTTATTAATAATGGTTTTTCGATTCGTTGACCTTATTCTTTTTTTAGCTGAAGCAATATTAGCCATATATCTTTCCTTAAATCATAAAATTTTAAAGTCCTTGTATTAACTGATCTTTACTTTTACGTCAACTATTCAAATAAATTAATCATCACTAAAATTAGGCTCTCGCTTGTTTATAAAAGCATTCATTCCCTCTTTTCTATCATTTAAAGAAAAAGTGGACCTAAACAATCTTCTTTCATAAATAATACCTTGAGATAGTGTTGTTTCATATGATGCATTAACTGCATCTTTTGCCATCATTAAAACAGGCAAAGACTTTGATGATATTTTTTTAGCAATCTCTAATACTTCATTCAAAAAATTTTTAGGTGATAAAATTCTACTTACCAAACCCATTTTTTCTGCTTCATAAGCATCCATAATTCTTCCGCTTAAAATCATATCCATTGCTTTAGATTTTCCAACTGCTTTTGGCAAACGCTGAGTTCCTCCTGCGGCAGGGAAAGTACCCAAATTAATTTCTGGTTGACCAAATTTACTATTTTTATTAGCAAAAATTAAATCACACATCATAGCTAATTCGCAACCTCCTCCTAATGCATAACCATCAACAGCCGCAATTGTAGGCTTTTTGCACATAGTAATATTTTCCCATGGTTTAATAAAATCATTATTAACTAATTCAATAAATGTTTTTGAAGACATTTCTTTTATATCTGCTCCTGCTGCAAAAGCCTTATTAGAACCAGTAATCACAATCACTGAGAATCTTTTATCCTCTTCTATAAGTCTTAATGCATCATTTAAATCTATAATTAATTCTTTACTTAGAGCGTTTAAAGCTTTTGGCCTATTAAGCCTAATAAGAACAACTTTTTCAAAAATTTCAACAATAATATTTTCATATTTTTTAATAAATTTCATAATATTTCTCCTAATTTATTTAATTAAGGAAAGAAAATTAAAATAGATTATAAATTTTTCATCTTCTATTAACCTAATAGAAATTTTTAAAACATCTTGATCTCTATTAAAAATAATAAAACTTTCCTTTTTAGAAACTTCTTTAACGTTCCACCCAAAAGAAGGTAAAATACCCAAATAATAAGCAATAATATTACTAGGCTTCATTGAAGTTATTGCCTCAGCTAGGGAAATCTTTCCCGTATCAGAATCAAAATTAAAGCATTCTTGCATGTTTTCTTTAAAGTCTGCACTAATAGGAATATCGTCTATACATTCTAAAAAATTATTTGATGAAGATACCTTTGAATAAAAAACTATTAAAAAGAAGTAAGTTATAAATAAACAGAATTTTAAATAAACATTATATTTAGCTCTTATTTTTGACAATTTTGACAATAAAACGACGACCTTCCATTTTGAACTATTTTTTTAATAAATTTATTACAATCATTATTTATACATTCCTTACCTTTTCTATTATAAACATATAAAAAATTTTGAAAATATCCAATTTCACCAGTTATATTTTTATAATCTTTAAAACTTGTACCACCTTCATTTATAGCTTTTTTAAGCACTTTTACTATATTAAAATATAAAAATTCTATTTTTCTATAAGATAATTTTTTACATAAGCTTGTAGGCCTAATACCTGATAAAAATAAACTCTCACAAACATATATATTTCCTAATCCAGCAATTATATTTTGATTTAATAAAGCTATTTTAATAGACGTATTTTTTCTTTTGATATTTTTTACAAATAGCACTATTGGAAAATTTCTACTTAAAGGCTCAGGTCCAATATTTTTGAAATAATTTTTAAACTTTAAACTATATGTTTTATAAAATAGAAAAAAACCAAAACGCCTAGGATCTCTATAAACAACCCTAATTTTTTCTCTTTTATTCTGAGGATTGAAAAACTCAAATATTATATGATCATGTTTTTCTATGTTAGAAAAAACATTTTTTTCTATAATTATGCTACCAGACATCCCCAAATGAAATATTATAGAATAATCATTATCAAAATTTATAATTCCATATTTGGCTCTTCTAGTAACATTTATTACCTTACTTCCCGGTAATACAGTTATTAATTGCTTGGAAATAGGTAGCCTTAAGCTTTTACGTTTAATATTAACTCTTTTAACAATTAAATTTTTAATTGCAAAATTTAGAGCAGTAGTTACTGTTTCAACTTCGGGTAATTCAGGCATAATGAATTGTAAATAAAGTATAAAAAGAAAGCTATTACAAAATATAAATAATAATTGGAAAAATTAAAATGACTAAAAATAAGGTCTTTTATGGAAGAAAGAAAGTTTCTGTTAATAAAAAAAGAGGAAATATTATAAAAATATTTACAGAGGTTTCTTATAATTATGACAAAATGAACGATATCATGAGTTTAGGAACACATAGACTCTGGAAAAAAGATCTTGTAGACAAAATAAGTTATAATTTATCTAATAAAAAAGTTTCAAAAATACTGGATATAGCAGGAGGTACTGGAGACATATCTCTTTCAATCTTAAAAAAATACCCAAATAACAATATTACTATTTTAGATTTAACTCCTGAAATGATTAAAGTAGGAAAATCTAAAGCTATAGAAAAAAATTTTATCTATAATCCTATTTGGATAGCTGGAGATTCTGCCGAACTACCTTTTCAAAATTCTATATATGACATTATTACTTGTTCCTTTGGCATAAGAAATGTGGCAGAAATAGAAAAAACGTTATTAAGTTCTAATAGAGTTCTAAAACCAGGAGGTAAAATATTTATTTTAGAATTCTCTCCAAAAATAGCCCCGCCATTTCAAAATATTTATGAATTCTATTTAAAAAATATAATTCCATTAATGGGAAAAAAATTTGCTAATAATAAAAATGCATACCAATATTTAGCTGAAAGTATAGAAACTTTTTATACACCAGAAAAATTTAAAAAAATAATGGAAAATGCTGGTTTTAAAATATTAAAAATAAAAAAATATATGGGGGGTATCGCTTGCTTATATATAGCAACCAAAATTTAAATAGTTTATTTATATCTTTTTAAAGGTTACTATCTGGTTCTAGTTAAAAAAAATAATAAAAAAGAAAAATAAATGAATAATATAAAAAAAATATTACTTATAATATCTGGTGGAATAGCAGCCTACAAAAGTTTAGAACTTATTAGAATTTTTACTAAAAATAAAATAAAAGTAATTACTATTCTAACTAGTGGCGGGTCTAAATTTATTACACCTTTATCTATATCTGGTTTATCTGGAGAAAGGGTATATGATGATTTATTTTCTCTAAAAGATGAAACAGAAATGGGACATATCCAATTGTCCAGAGAAGTCGATGCTTTATTAGTAGCTCCTGCCTCCGCTAATATCATTGCTCGAACTGCTAACGGATTAGCTGATGATCTTGCATCTACCGTAATTTTGGCTTCAAACAAACCAATATATTTTGTCCCTTCAATGAATGTAGAGATGTGGAAAAACCCTATTACACAAAATAACATAAAACAATTAAAATTAAATAATATAAAAATAATAGGTCCAGAATCAGGTGATTTAGCTTGTGGAGAAGAAGGAGATGGACGCATGTCTGAGCCTGAAAAAATATATAAATCTATAATTTCATATTATAAAAAAAAAAAATTAAATATTAATGCTTTAATTACTGCTGGACCAACTTATGAACCTATTGATCCAGTTAGATTTATTGCAAATAAATCATCTGGAAAACAAGGAATAGCTATAGCAAAAAGTTTAGATAAACTAGGTATAAAAGTTTCACTAATAATAGGCCCTAATAATGAAACAATACCATCCAGTATTAAAGTTATAAATATAATAACTGCTAAAGAAATGTTTAATTCTGTTAAAAAAATTAAAAACGCAGATATCGCAATATGTAATGCTGCAGTATCTGATTGGACTATAAAAAACCCGTCAAATACTAAAATTAAAAAAAATACTAAAAACCCAAAGATAAATTTAACTAATAATCCAGATATCTTAAAGAGTATTGCAAAAAGAAAAAAAAATAGACCTAAATTAGTAATTGGGTTTGCTGCAGAAACAAATAATTTAATAATTAACGCAACAAAAAAGCTTAAAGAAAAAGAATGTGATTGGATTATAGCAAATGATGTTTTAAAAGACCCAGATATTTTTGGGGGCGAAAAAAATAAAATTACATTTATTTCAAATAATGGAATAGAAAAATGGAAAAAAACTAGTAAAAATAACATTGCTGAAAAATTATCAAATAAAATATTAGAATTTTTTAAAAATGAATGAAGTTGAAATAAAAATTAATATTTTAGATCATGGAGCCAAAGAATTACCTAAATATGAAACCAGTGGTTCTTCTGGAATGGACTTAAAAGCGGCCATTAATAATCCTATTATACTAAAAAAAAACGAAAGAAAAATTATTCCTACAGGTATTAAAGTGGAAATACCTAAAGGGTATGAAATTCAAATAAGGCCCAGATCTGGATTGGCTATTAAATATGGAATTACTATACTTAATTCTCCAGGAACTATTGATTCTGACTATAGAGGAGAAATAGGTATTATAACTATTAATCATGGAAATGAAGATTTTAAAATAATGCCAAATGATAGAATAGCACAAATGGTTATAGCAAAGATTATTTATGCAAAAATATCTAAAGTTGATAAACTTAGTGATACAAAAAGGGGCTCCAAAGGTTACGGTTCTACAGGAAAAAATAATGAATGATTTAGACTTTACGGAAGAAGAAATTCACCGATATGCAAGACATATAACACTTCCACAAGTTGGAGGAAAAGGACAAAAAAAATTAATGCAATCAAAAGTACTTGTAATAGGAGCAGGGGGGTTAGGCTCTCCACTATTATTATATCTAGCTGCTGCAGGGGTTGGTACTATAGGAATTATTGATAATGATAAAGTAGAATTATCTAATTTACAAAGACAAATAATACATAAAAACTCAAATATAGGAATTAATAAGACTATAAGCGCTAAAGAAAGTATCCTATCTATAAACCCAAATATAAAAGTTATCACTTATAGTGAGAGACTAAATATATCTAATGCTGAAAATATTATTAAAAATTTTGATATAATAGCAGATGGAAGTGATAACTTCGGAACAAGGTTTTTAACTAATGATGTTTGTTACTTATTAAAAAAGACTCTTGTTTCAGCAGCAATACTAAGATTTGAAGGACAAGTATCAACGTTTTCAGCCTATAAAGATAAAAATTCTTGTTATAGGTGCCTTTGGCCTAAGCCTCCTAAAGAAGGTTTAGTAGCTACATGTGGAGAAGCAGGAGTATTTGGGGCTTTAGCTGGAAATATTGGCTCTATTCAAGCAATTGAAGTTTTAAAAGAAATATTGAATATTGGTACTTCTCTAAAAAACTATTTATTAATTTTTGACACTTTATCTGCAGAAATGCGAAAAGTTAAAATTAATAAAGATAACAATTGTAAATTATGTGGAGAAAAACCTACTATTAGAAGAATTATTAAAAATAAAGATTATAAATAATGAAAAAAAGAAAATTGACTATAATTTTACATTCCAACGAAGAAGAAAAAATAAATTATGCATTATCTATTGCTGCTACAGCGGCAGCAATTACAAGACAAACAGAATTATTTTTTACAGGAAAAACTGTCAATAATCTATTAGATCAAAAAACTCTAAAATATAAGAATATTATTTCAAAATTTAAGTTCTCTAATAGTGAAGAACTTTTATTAGCTAATATAGAGCTTAAAACTTTGTTTTTAATTTGTTCTGGAGCATTATATGATAATGATATTAATAAAGAAAACCTCAGAAATGACATTAATTGGAAAATAACAGGGTTAACAGAAATAATGTCAAATGATGACAATCAACTAATTTTTATGTAATCCTATCAGGCGGTTTATGCCCATTTAAATATGTCTGAATATTTATAATTACTTTTTCTCCCATTTCTATCCTAGCCTCTACCGTAGCAGAACCCATATGTGGTAATAAAACCGTATTAGGTGCTCTAAGTAATTCTTTATTCACTGATGGTTCCCGTTCAAAAACATCTAATCCTGCACCCGCTATCTTTCCACCACTTAATAATTCTGCCAAAGCCTCTTCATCTATAACTTTACCTCTTGAAGTATTAATAATATATGAATGAGACTGTAAAGTTTTTAATCGCTCTCTTGATAAAAGATGAAATGTTTCTGTTGTGCTCGGACAATTAACAGAAATAATATCCATTTTAGGCAACATCTGATCAAGATTCTCCCAATAAGTAGCTACATGAGCTTCCTCTATTACATCAGGCAATCTATTCCTATTATGGTAATGAATATGTAATCCAAAACCTCGAGCCCTTCTTGCTACCGCTTGTCCTATAGAACCCATTCCAATAATTCCTAATCTCTTTCCCCATATTCTTCTTCCCATCATATGTGTTGGACTCCATCCCTGCCATTTATCTGCTCTTATTAACTTTTCTCCCTCAATTATTTTTCTCGGAACAGCTAATAATAAGCTCATTACCATATCAGCAGTATCCTCAGTTAGTACACCCGGTGTATTTGTAATAATTATATTCTTTTTTAATGCATAATCAGTATCTATATGATCCATACCATTACCAAAATTTGCAATTAATTTTAATTTGTCAGATGCAAAATCTAAAATTTCTTTATCAATTTTATCAGTAACAGTAGGAACTAAAATATCTGCTTTACGTAACGCATCTTTTAATTCATTTTTATTTAATGATTCATCACTATTACTTAATTTAGTATTAAAAAGCTCCATCATTCTAGCTTCGATTAACTCTGGTAGTTTGCGAGTAACTATTACTAATGGCTTAATACTCATAAATATTTACCTAAAAAAATCATAAGAAGTACAAAATACGATATTTTAAAATATAATAAAATCAAAAAATATATTCTTTTGAATTAATAAAAAATAAGTACAATAATTATATTATGAAAATTTCTATACTAAATTATTTAAAAATATTTTTTATGCTATGTTTGTTTAGTCTAATATACTTTATATGTCAGGCCGATCAAGATATTGAAAAATACATTGGATTTAAATCTTTAGAACATAATAATTCTAATATGAGAGTAGGGCCAGGAAAAAGATTTGAAATTAAATGGAATTTCAAAAAAATTGGTTTACCAGTAAAAGTAATAAAAAAATATGACAATTGGTATGAAATTTTAACGCCAGATGGGTCTAAAGGCTGGATGCATAAACGTTTATTAAATAACAATAAAACTATAATATTTAAAAAAAATAGTCTTATCTATAGTAAGCCAAACATAGGTTCTAAATTAAAAGCAAATATTGATAAAAATAGTGTAGTAACTATAAAATCTTGTAAAAAAAATTGGTGTAAAATAGAAGACGAAAACTATGATCTAGTTGGCTATACTTTAAAAGAAAATATTTGGGGAGCTATAGCTTCAGAGACTAACTAAACTCTTTAGACAAAGATTTTCTAATTTCATCAGAAACTATTGCCAAATGTCCATAATAAAAATGATCTATAACAATTTGAAGTGAATTAGAATAATTTTTAAATTTATTTATTAATTCATCAGTAAATAAGAAATGTAAAAAATGAACAGCACTGGCTTTACCATCTGCAGTAGTTCTATCTAAGTCTTTTTCGGCCTCTGCTAATATCTCAGCATCCCCAATAATCAGTTTTACTTTTTCTTCTATTCCTCCTAAACGAGATAAAAAGTTCTTACGTCTCAAAGGATCATCTATTTCTATCATCATTGTAGCTATTAACTCTTTCCCATTAGGAACCAAAGAGTTATAAGAATCTAATTCCAACTGTAATTCTTCATTTGAAATTTGTTCTACATATCCCATCTCTTGGATTTGATACAGCATAGTAGATCTACTTTCAAAATATAAACTAACTACAGGTCCTATATCTAACCTTCTATTTTTTTTAAAGTTAATGATTTCTTTTCGTCTGTCTTTTCTCTGTTTTCCATATTCTTTATTAGAAATAATCTCCTCTATCTTGATCTCTCTATTATTCATATTTCCTCCGCTACTTTAAGCCGTATGCAATAGCTAATAATTCTATAGGGTGATAGACCTCATCTAAACTACCCAAATCTTTATTTGCTTCTATTTCTGAAATTTGTTTCATATGTTCTCCTGCCAATGGGCATGTAGACGCAAAATATTTTGAATTAAATTTCATTGAATTTTTTGTTGAAATCTTTCCAATTTTTATAGCCGTATTAAAATTATCTTTTTTGACTCCCCAAGAACCTCCATGACCCGAACAACGATCTACAATATTAATTTTTACATTAGGTATAAGTCTGAGCATTTGTGCTGACTTAGGTCCTAAATTTTGAGCCCTGCTATGGCAAGACAAATGAATTGTTATACTATCTCCATCAAGCGGTTGCATTTCCGTCACTAAACCATTTTTATCAGACAAATTAACTATATATTCATCAATATCTTGAGTAATTTGTGCTAACTTATTTATATTTTTATCTGAAGGAAGTATTAGTGGCCATTCAGACTTTAACATTAAAGCGCAACTAGGAATAGGTGCTATAATAGTTTTTCCTTCATTTATATATTTTATCAAGCTACTTGCTACTTTCTCAGCTTGCTCAGCAACTCTCTTTATATTTCCTTGCTCTAATTGAGGCATACCACAACATCCATCATAATATTGTATTACCTCTATGCCATTATGTTTCAAAACCTTATAAGTAGATTCCACAATTTCTGAATTATGATAAGTGCCATAACATGTAGAAAATAAAACAGCAGAATTACCATAGCTGGGTGCATTCTTATTTACCGTTATTTCAGATTTAAAAGTACTTGAAAATGAAGGTAATTTAGCTTTTCTATCAATATTTAAAGTTTTTTCTAGAATATATCTGGTAGGTTTATTTTTTAGTGAAGTTATAGAATTAGAAATAATCCTTGCTTTTGTACCTAATTTGCCGTTTCTATCTACTTCTGCTATTGCTTTGTCTTTAAAAGAAATTTTTCCATCTTCATAATTAATAGCACGATGTCTTAACATTAGTTTAGGAATATCTATTGCAAATTCATGTGGAGGCACGTAAGGACAAGTCACCATAAAACACATATCACATAAAGTGCATGCATCCACAACAGGTTTAAAATCTTGGCTATCAACTGAATCTAGTTCGAATGTTTCACTTTCATCAATTAAATCAAATAATTTCGGAAAACTATCACAAAGATTAAAGCATCTTCTGCACCCATGACAAACATCAAATTGTCGTCGAGTCTCTTCATCTAATTTTTTTAAATTCCAGTAATCTTCATCACCCCAAGCAATAACTTCACGCTCTGGAGCTCTAAGACCACCCTCTTTAGAGTTACTCATTGAAGTTCCAATTCTAATATAGACACCTATATTAAATATATAGGTGTCTATTTAATTTTTAGTCCCCAAGACTATCTAAGGCTTTTTGGAATCTTCCTGCATGACTTCTTTCAGCTTTTGCTAATGTTTCAAACCAATCCGCAATTTCATCAAAACCCTCTTCTCTAGCCGTTCTTGCCATTCCAGGATACATATCTGTATACTCATGAGTTTCTCCAGCAATAGCGGACTTTAGATTAGATGCTGTGTCTCCAATTGGCTCTCCAGTAGCGGGATCTCCTACATCTGCCATATATTCTAAATGTCCAAATGCATGCCCAGTTTCACCCTCTGCTGTAGATCTAAATACAGCTGAAGCATCATTAAAACCTTCCACATCTGCTTTAGATGCAAAATATAAATAACGACGATTAGCCTGAGATTCACCTGCAAATGCTGCTTTTAAATTTTCTAATGTTTTAGAATCTGATAAAGACATATTACCTCCAAAATTATAATTACCTTCATAAAATAATATGGGTAAACAAATAATTCATGTCAAGTAGTTTAGAATGATTCTAAATAAAAAATATATTTATTTATCTCTAAGTGAAATAATTACCTCTACTTCCGATATTTTTTTATTTTTAGGAGGAGAAGGTATATCTGTAATATTAATTTTATTTTTAGGAATATCGATTAATGAATTATTACTTTCATCATAAAAATGATGATGTTTTATAATATTAGTATCAAAATAATTCTGATTAGAATTTACTTTAACATGTCTTAATAAACCAAGTTTTGTTAGACCATGTAAGGTGTTATAAACAGTAGCCAAAGATACTTTTATTCCGATATCAATCATTTCATTATGAAGACTTTCAGCATTAATATGTCTATTACCAAGTTTAAAAATATTTGATACTAAAGCAATTCTTTGCTTAGTTAATCTAAAATTATTAATTTTTAATATCTCTATAGTTTTCTCTTTTAACTTTTGTTTCATAATTTTCTCTTTTAATAATTATTTTCTTTTTAAGATAATAATCTATTTATTCATATTAAGCTTTTCAAGTTTTTTATTTTTTGCCACTAATGGAGGACATTTCTTTTCATCAAAATACATTACTTGACAATCTAAACACTGAAAACATTCATTCATATCTATTTCTCCATTAATCTTAATCGCTTGCGTAGGACATGTTGGATTACAAGCCTTACAAGGACTGCCACATTCTTTTCTTCTATGTAAAAAATTAAATATCCTGATCTTTCCTAATAATGCAACTGATGCTCCTAATGGGCATAAAAACCTACAATATGCTCTTTCAATAAATAAACCTGTGATTAATAATAATAATACCCAAATTACTGCTACAATAGGTGCATTAAATCTAAAAGTTATAGCAGTTTTAAATGGTTCAATTGCACTTGCTTGTAGCCCTAAATCAAAAGAAAATATAAAAGCTAAACCAATAATAAGTAATACAACATATTTTCCATACTTTAAATTTAAATCCATTTTTGAACTTAATATTTTTTGTTTAATTCCAATTTTAATAGCTAGTTTATTTAATAATTCTTGAAGTGCCCCAAAAGGACATAGCCAGCCGCAAAATAAAGCTCGGCCCCATATAGGCATGCTTACTAGTGCTGCTATTCCTATAATTACAATAGCCGGTTCCGCTAAAAATGATGCATATCCCATTCCATCATATATGGCCTGTATCAATGCTGCCAGATGAATAATGCTAACTTGTCCTCCTGCAATCCAACCTAACCAAACTAAAACCCAAATTAAAAAACCTGTTCTTATAACAGAATGTAGTGTACGTTTTTTTACTATTACATCTTTTATACTTAATAAAAACATTGCTATTAATACTGTTAAAAATGATAAAAATACTAAGACACTTTTATTACTCCAATTTGCTTTCCAATCAAAACTATCCTCACTTTTATTTATTTTAGTAATATTTTTATTTATATACTCTTCAGGTATTTTATAATTTAGCTCAAAATTTATATTATTTTCTTTATTATATTCAGTCTGTTTATCTCCTAGTACTGAATAAACTAATTTTATATTTTTTGACGGATTAAAACTGTCTTTTCTTGAAAAATAAAATAATCCCTGCTCAAATAATTCCGGTGCATTTTTAGCATGATGAAAAGGCAAAGCTTTATACATAGAAGGTGTTAAAGAATATTCTTTATTATCTTGCATAATAATTAAAGAATGATAAGGCATATCATCTTCATAAGTTTTTGCCTTATCATAAAATGATCCCGGTCCTAAAAAGCCCACCCAAACTACTAAATCATCTACATTTCTTCCTGAAACTACATATTGATCATACCAACGCCTTCCTAAAATATTTGCTCCTACACCTTCGGGATTTACAATAGCTACATACAATTTAGTCCATATTTCATCTTCTTTAGAAAGCCGGGCTTTGCGTGGTGCTTTTATACCTTCTAATAATTCAAATTTATTTACCACATCAGCATTAATTATAATGCTTTCAGTAACTGAACCATCTTTTAATAATTCTTCCCAATTTTTTGCCGAAAAACTCTCTAAATTTAATATTACTCCAAGATCATCTTCAGCTAAAATTATATTTCTTTCTCTAGCGACCTTTCTTGCCGCTCTCATTACTGCATCATTCAATAATAAAGAAGTAGTTGTTGTTCTTGATATTCCGTCTACTGAATGTAATTCAGAAGTATCACCAGCTGTTTCCCTCATTGAAATTGTATCTCCTTCTAAAACAGAATCGGATAAACCAAGGACAATATTGACTCCTTTTTCAATATTAAGACCTTGTAACTGTTCAACAAAATCATGTAAATCTTGGTCTGTTCTACCTAATATAGCAATAGGCTCTGTATGCCATATTATTCTTACACCCGTTAAATTTCCTAATAAATCTACTCCTGCAACAATATGATAAGGCTTTCTTGAATAACCTAAGCCTTTTACCCAATCATAAGTTTCAAATAAATAGCCACTAACTTTACCGTCTATTAAAATTTCTGCTATGGGAGGTAATACAGATTCTTTATTATGAATAATTTCACCTATTTCTGCATTCTCTGGTAAAACATATTTTTTAATTTCATGAATTTTACTAGGCTGTTGTTTCTCAGCACCTGATTTACTAATTAATTTATATTTTTCATTTAGTATTTGAGGTAATATCCATTGATTTATTTCTTCTACCTTATCTGTTTTTGAAGAAAGAATAGTAGGATTGTCTGAAAAAACATCATTTATAAAAAAGCAAAAGACAAATAAACTTAATATAAATATAACTAAAAATCTAAAGTTATCATTGATAATTTTTAACAACTAAAACCCTCCCAATGTTTTAGTATATAATCACTGATCATATTAATTTATGTAAGCCAGCGCTTTCTTCTTCTGTAATGTTTTGTATCTTTAAAACTTTTCTTTCCTTTGTCGCTTATTCCTAAATAAAACTCTTTTACATCTTCGTTTGAAGAAAGTTCTTCGGCACTGCCTTCCATTACTACTCTGCCATTTTCTAAAATATACCCAAAATCAGCCATCTTCAATGCCATAGTGGTATTTTGTTCTGCTAATAAAAAACTAACAGATTCTTTTTTATTTAAATCTTTAACTATAGAAAAAATTTCTTCAACTAGTTGCGGAGCTAACCCCATTGATGGCTCATCTAATAATATCATTTTAGGGTTAGCCATTAAAGCCCTGCCTAACGCCACCATCTGTTGCTCTCCTCCTGATGTATAACCTGCAGCCGTCTTCCTTCTATCCTTTAACCGCGGAAAATAATGATAAGCTTTTTCCAGTTGTTGATTTATTTCTGACCTACTATTCTTATTAGTATATGCGCCTGTTAAAAGATTCTCTTCTACTGACAAATGTTCAAAACAGTGCCTTCCTTCCATAACCTGAATAACACCTTTTTTAACTAAATCATTACATGTTAATTTGTCTATTCTTTCTCCTAAATATTGAATAGACCCCTTTGTAACCTCACCTCTTTCTGCTTTTAATAAATTAGAGACAGCTTTCAAAGTTGTTGATTTTCCTGCTCCATTTGCCCCTAAAAGAGCTACAATCGCCCCTTCAGGAACATGAAAAGAAACACCTTTTAAAACCAATATTACATGATCATAAATCACTTCGACATTGTTTAATTCTAACATCATCGAAGTACTAATATTCGCACCTAGAATTTCCTTATTAGACAAAAGATGTTTCCTTTTTTAACCACAACCTAAAGTTATATTTTTTTCAGAAGCATAAGAAGCTGCGGACTTTTCTATTAAAGGCCTAACAAGAGTTTGATCAGTTTCTATCCAATCTGATGCAGGCTCAAAAGACTCGCCATTCCACCGTTGAAACTTCACTGGTGCATTACCTTCATGGTTAGCACATGTAATTGCAAAATTAGGAATAAAATCTTTAATACCCATTTTTTCTAATCTCTCATCTGTCATATCCAAATTTTCAATTCCCCATCTTACTTCTTCACCAGACATAGGCTTGTTCCCAAATTTTTCAGTAGCTTTAGAAATTGCCTCAACAGTCATAACACCCATCAAAACACCGGCTCTATATAGCTGCTGGCCTTCTAACTCTTTTAATGGTCCTGTTGCATTTCCAGCATCATGAACATGCTTTACTATATCCTGAAATACCTTGTAGTGTGTCCCAGGATTTATTATAGAAGCACAAGTATAGCCTATAGCAGCTTTACCAGCTGGAATGGTGTCTAATTCTGAGCAAGCCCAAGTTACTCCTATTATTTTCGTTGGAGATATTTGTGCTCTCGCTGCTTCCTTAAGAGATGTTTGATTCATTACTCCCCAACCTCTTAAAATAACATAATCAGGCTTATACCTTCTAACATTTAACCAAGTAGCTTTTTGGTCTATGCCTGGATGAGCAACTGGAAAACCTTTAACTTCAAAATCATAATGTTCCGCCTGTTTATTTAAAATATCACGCGTTTCTTTTCCGTATGCAGAATCATGAAAAACATTGGCTATTTTCAAACCTTTAAGATTTTCTACACCTCCCTCTAAGCTAGCTATATATTTAATTTTTGCAGTAGATAAAGACCAATAATTTACCATCAATGGGAAAACCCAAGGGAACACTCTTCCATCAGATGCATCTGTTCTGCCATAACCCATAGTAATTAGAGGTATTTTGTCATCTGCTAACCTATCTAAAACGGCATATGTTAATCCTGTCCCTAGTGGTTGAAAGACCGTAGCTCCTGCTTCTCCTCTATGTTTTAAACGTTCATAACATTCTACAAAACGATCTTGTTGATACGCAGTTTCACATTCTTCCCAAGCTAATTTTACACCTCCTACTCCTCCATCACGAGCGTTAATCATCTTAAGATAATCTACAAAACCATTAGCTGCAGGAGCTCCACTAATTCCATAAACCCCAGTTCTATAAGATGTTATTGGTACAAAATGTTCTCCCGCAAAAGAAATTGAAACAAAAAATAATATAAAAAAAGATATTAAAGTTGATATTCTTTTATTAATTTTCATCAGTAACCTCCCTATTATTATTTATATTAATACATATTAGTATGGAAAAGGCCATAGTCTAAGCTTTTCTTTTCCAATCTGCCAAAGTCTAGCTAAGCCATTGGGCTCTACAATGAGAAAAAATATAATTAATGCCCCAAAAATCATATGTTCTATATGAGCCACAGTATCCGTAGAAATTGTGCCGCCAAACAAAACTCCTATATTATTAAGCACTATAGGCGTTAATATAATAAATCCAGCTCCCAAAAAAGCTCCGGAGACTGATCCTAGACCACCGATTACTATCATAAATAAAATCTGAAATGATCTCATTATATTAAAAGCTTCTGGCTCTACTGATCCCAAATAAACATATGCAAATAAAGCACCAGATATGCCACACAAAAATGAAGAAACAGCAAAAGCTAATAATTTTGTTTTCATCAAATTTATACCAATAGCTTCAGCAGCAATATCCATATCTCTTACCGCCATCCAAGCTCTTCCTATTTCTGATCTAACTAAGTTACGAACACCAAAAGCACATAATACTACTACCGATAATACTAAAATATATTTACTTAAAGGATTATCAATAGAAAAACCAAATAATTCCATAGGTAAAGCAGTTATCACGCCTGAAGAAGAATAATTAGTAAACCAATCAAAATGTGTAAAAAGCCATTCTATAAAAAACTGTGCTGCTAATGTAGCAACTGCCAAATAAAAACCTTTAATTCTTAAAGAAGGCAAACCAAACAATATTCCTACTCCTGCAGCACATAATCCACCCCATAAAAAAGCTATTAAAAATGGAACTTCCGGAACCCTTACTTGTAAATTATAAGCAGCGAAAGCTCCTACTGCCATAAAAGCAGCTGTACCTAAAGAAAGCTGTCCTGCATAACCAGTCAAAACATTTAAACCTAATGCAGCTAATGACAAAGCTAAAAAAGGAATTAAAATTGAACCTAACCAATAATCATTAGCAATTACTGGAATTACAACAAAAGCAAAAATCATTAACAAAATCATAGCTATTTTATCTTGAAATATAGGTAAAATAGCCTGATCTGCTCTGTAAGAAGTTTTAAATTGGCCTGATTCTCTATATATCATTTTTTAAACTCTTTCTATTATCTTTTCACCAAATAGGCCTTCAGGTCTTATCATTAAAACCAATAAAGCTAACATATATGGGAACCAATTTTCTATCGCACCACCAACATAACCTCCTAAATAAACCTCAGCTAACTTTTCCCCACAACCAACTATTAATCCTCCTATTATAGCGCCTGGCACAGAAGTAAACCCTCCAATAATAAGAACAGGGATGGCTTTTAACGCGACCGTAGATATAGCAAATTGCACTCCCAATTTAGATCCCCATACTACTCCGGCAACTAAAGCAACTAATCCTGCAGTAATCCAAACATAAATCCAAATAGTTCTTAAAGGAATTCCTACTGATAAGGCCGCTTGATGATCATCAGCAACAGCTCTTAAAGCTCTTCCCACAACGGTATATCTGAAAAATAATGATAAAATTAAAACCAAACCTCCTGCTATCATGGCTGCCCAAACATCAAATTTATTAACATACGCTTGACCAATTTCAAAAGCAGCATATTCATCAATTCCTAAATCTAAAACTCCGACGTGCGTTCCCCAAATTAATTGAGCCATACCTTCAATAAAATAATTTAACCCTATAGTAGCCATAAACAAAATCATTAAATCTTGATTTACTAATGGTCTTAAAACCACTTTTTCTATTGCTATAGCTAATAAAACCATAACCCCCATAGTAATTACTGTAGTATAAAAAATAGGTATGCCCATTTCTAAAAGTCTTACAAAAGTTAAAGCTGAGAACAAAACCATTGCCCCTTGGGCAAAATTAAATATTCCTGAAGCTTTAAAAATCAAAACAAACCCAAGAGCAACTAAAGAATACATAACTCCAGATAAAAGACCTCCTACAAAAACCTCAATAAAAAACCAAAATTCTTGCATTAATTTACTCCCAAATAAGCATCTATTACTTTTTGCTCAGATCTAACTTTATCAGGAGTTCCATCTGCAATTTTTAACCCATAATCCAAGACCGCAACTCTATCAGAAATATCCATCACCACTCCCATATCATGTTCAATTAAAACAATAGTTGTACCAAATTGCTCATTAACATCTAAAACAAAGCGACACATATCTTCTTTCTCTTCCATATTCATTCCTGCCATTGGTTCATCAAGCAAAAGAAGCTCTGGTTCTAAAGCTAAAGCTCTTCCCAATTCAACTCTTTTTTGTAATCCATACGGCAGCCTTGATACCGGTGTTTTACGAATGGATTGAATTTCTAAAAAGTCTATAATTTCTTCTGCTTTCTTTCTATGCTCTATTTCCTGCCTCTTACTTGCTCCTGAATATAGCATTTCTGTAAATAAATTTCTTTTCATTAAAATATTTCTACCAGTTAAAATATTATCTAAAGCCGACATACCTCTAAAAAGAGCTATATTTTGAAAAGTTCTAGCTATTCCCATTTTTGCAATATCATGAGGAGCAATTTTTTTTCTAATATTACCCTTCCATTTTACTACTCCTGTTTGTGGAACATAAATCCCAGAAATAACATTTAGCATTGAAGACTTCCCGGCACCATTTGGGCCAATAATGGCAAGAATCTCGCCAGTATTAATATGTAAATCAACATCTATTAATGCTTTTAACCCACCAAAAGATAAGTTAACTTTTTGTATATCCATTAATTGATTTTTATTAGAAGTCATGCTGCTTCACTTTCTAAAGGATAAATATCCGTATCTTGAATTTTTAAATCAGCACTTATAGAACCTTTTCTTCCATCTTCAAAAGTTACTTCCGTCTCAATAAAACATGTTTTATCATTATTATATAACGAATCCACTAACTTTCCATATCGTTCTGAAATTAAACCTCTTCTAACTTTATTTGTTCTAGTTAATTCCCCATCATCGGCATCTAATTCTTTATGTAAAATTAGAAACCTTTTAATCTGTGATTCATAAAGCTCTTCATCTTTAGACAAATCTTTATTCACTTTTAAAATTTCTTTTGATATTAATTCATAAACTTGATCCTGACCTGCTAAATCTATATATCCTGAGTAAACTACATTGTTTCGTTCCGCCCAACTTGCTACTGCCTCTAAGTCAATATTAATAAAACAAGTTACAAAATCTTTATTATCTCCAAATGCAACAGCTTCTTTAATTATTCCACAAAATTTCAATTTGTTTTCGATATATTTAGGGGCAAACATTTTTCCCGAATTAAGTTGACCTACATCTTTTGCCCTATCTATAATTTTCAAATGTCCTCTCTTGTCTATAACTCCTGCATCTCCTGTTTTCACCCAACCTTCAGAATCTATAGTTTCTTTAGTAGCTTCTTCATTTTTATAATAACCCTGAAAAACCCCTGTTCCTTTATACATAACTTCACCATTTTCAATTTTTATATCTACGCCTGGAAAAGCGGGACCCACAGTATTTGGATCCACATCTCCATCGCGATGTAAAGAAACAAAAACTGTAGCCTCTGTTTGCCCATAAAGAACTTTAAGATTTATGCCTAAAGACCTATAAAATAAAAATGTGTCTGGACCCATAGCTTCTCCTGCCGTATAAGCCATTCTAACCCTTGTTAAACCTAAATTATTTTTTAATGGCCCATAAACTAAGAGATAACCTAATCCATAAAGAAACCTTGCTAAAAACGGTACTGGTTTCTTATCTAAAATATCATTGCCCCATTTTTTAGCTACTTGCATAAAATAATTAAAAGTCCATAACTTTATTCTAGCGGCGTCCTGCATCCTTACCATTAATTGTGTAAGCATTCCTTCCCAAACCCTAGGAGGAGCAAAATAATAAGTAGGTCCTATTTCGCGTAAATCAATTGGCAAAGTATCTCTACTTTCGGGGCAATTTACACAAAACCCTGATATATAAGATTGAGCTACACAAAAAATATTATCTCCTACCCAAGCCATTGGTAAATAAGCAATTATTTCATCGCTATCATCTATTTTTTCTACTTCACTAGCTATACTAGTTACAGATATTATATTGTAATATGATAATAAAACACCTTTAGGCCTTCCTGTGGTACCAGAAGTATACAACATTACAGCAATTTCGCTTTGAGAAGTTTTTTCTATCTCATTTTCCAACCATGAAAAATCTAAATTCTCATTATTGTTAAAAATAGCTCTTATAGATTCTATTTCTTTATTTTTATAATTTTCTAAACCACGTGAATCATCATAGAAAATAGTATTTAATTTAGGAAGTTGATCTAAAATTTCCAAAACTTTATCTATTTGCTCTTGATTTTCTACTACTACAATTTTAACTTCTGCATGTTCAAGAATATATTTTATTTCTTCTGCAACAGAATCTTGATAACAAGGCACAGGAACTGCCCCCAATAATTGAGCAGCAGCAATAGTTATATATAAAGCTGGCCTGTTATCACCAATGATTGATATTTTATCTCCTCGCTTTAATCCTTTATCTTTAAAGCCCATTGCCAAAATTTGAGCTTTATTATAAAATTCACTCCACGTTAATGTTTGCCATATTCCATATTCTTTTTCACGAATACATGGTCTATCTGAAAAAACCTCCGCATTATTTTTTAAAATTTTAGGAAAAGTATTTAATATGTTATAATCACGCTTCATAAATGAACCTTTAAATAGATAAACTTTAACAAAAATCTTATTTATATTTGATACTTATGATTCTAAAATAAAGCAAATTTTTTGTTTAATCACTTCTGTAGAGGAACCTATAGTATGTATAAAAATATTTTAATATTTTTCTTATCATTATTTCTGTATAATGTTTACCCACTAGAAACCAAAGCTAGTCCTCAAAAAATTATAAAAAACGTTATATGTAAAGAAAAAGAAGTTTTTAAAAATTTTCTTAAACAAAACCAAGACGAACAACTTATATGGTTTGGGCTAGCAGAAGATGGTTCTACCATAACTGAATTATACGAATCAAAAAATACAAAAAAATGGACAATAGTTGAAACTAATACAAATGGTATTTCATGTGCTACTATCGGCGGACATGAATCTACATTTTTAAAATAATACAATAAGGAATAAAACCAAAATGATATCGCCTAAGAATATAAAATCAAAAAATTTAGAAAAAAATACTGCAAATTATTGGGCCTTAACTCCTATTTCCTTTTTACTTAGGTCTGCTAATATATGGCCAGAAAGAATAGCTTGGATACATGGAAGCAAGAAAAATACTTATAAACAATTACTTTCACAATGCATAAAAATAGCAAGCGGTCTGAGAAAAAAAGGGCTTAAAAAAAATGATACCGTTGCGGTTCTACTTCCAAACGTTCCCGCCATGATAGAGTGCCATTTTGCTGTAATGATGGCTGGAGGTGTTTTAAATACTATAAATACTAGATTAGATCCAAATTCAATTGCTTTTATTTTAAAACACGGAAATGCAAAATTTCTTTTTATTGACCCGGAATATAATTCTATAATAAAAGAATGCCTTAAAAAAATAGCTCCTAAAAAACATCCCATAATTATAAAGTGTAATGATGAAGAGTTTATAAAATCTGAAAAAATTAATAAAGAAATTACAATTAATGAAATTATTAAACTTGGAAATGAAAAAAAATCTATAATATGGCCTAAAAATGAATGGAATGCATGTGCATTAAATTACACATCAGGAACAACTGGAAACCCGAAAGGAGTAGTATATCATCATAGAGGAGCTTGGCTTACATCAATAAGCAATCAAATGATATGGTCTATGAACAAACATCCTATTTATTTATGGACACTCCCAATGTTTCATTGTAATGGCTGGTGTTTTCCTTGGACCATAACCGCTTTAGCCGGAACGCATATATGTTTAAGAAAAGTAGAAGCTAAAGAAATATACAACTCAATAGAAAAACATAAAGTGACACATCTATGTGGGGCCCCTATAATTCTCTCTTTATTAATAAATGCTAAAAATTCAGAAATAAAAA